>JACZCU010343140.1_pt1 | contig 31080 bp, 27 predicted proteins | sample 8641851 | NCBI WGS metagenome assembly JACZCU01 (sample SAMN15324605, study PRJNA640507) | soil metagenome | isolation source: monocropping sugarcane control | place: China: Luxin town, Laibin City, Guangxi Province | collected 2019-07-25 | depth 10cm m | reverse complement strand
GGGACGGGTCGCCGTGGCCCCCCTCCCCCCGGCGGGGGGGGGGGGGGTCCCTTGGTGGGTGGGTGGCGCGTAACGCGTTCCTCGTGCCGCCCCGCCGAGCTCCAGGCCCCCCGCTCACGCTCGGGATGACAGGTGCGGCGAAGTTGCCAATGCTTATTTCCGCGTGGGTGGAGGTAGGGAAATAGCGCGTTGATGGCTCTCCTCCTCGGTAGCAGGGCAGCAAAAATTGAGGAGGAGAGAAAGATGAAAGACGTCTTTTTCGGTCTTGGTCTGCAATACGACAGCGGGGATGGTCCGACGATCGCGATCAACAGAGCGGGGCGCGTGGTCGAAGTGCACAAGAACGAGGCCGGGTTCTCGCTTTACTACCGCGCCGGCACGACGAATCAGATGACCATCGATTGGGGCGCATCGCACAACTACACGAGCGGCGTCGAGCCCGCGATCGCAATCAACGGGAACAACCAGGTCGTCGAGGTGCACAAAAACGAGCTCGGAGTCACGCTTTACTCGAGCATCGGCACGCTGAACGGCAACACGATCACGTGGGCTGGCTCGCCGAAGGACTACACCACCGGACTCACGCCATCGATCGCGGTGAACAATTCGGGCAAGGTCGTCGAGGTGCATCGTTCGGAGAAGACGACGCGGCTCTATTACCGCTACGGCACTCTCGGCTCGTCGAACGTGAACTGGCAGTGGGACGACAACTACGACACCGGCCAGTTGCCGAAGGTCGCGATCAACAACAGCGACTGGGTCGTGGAAGTGCATCAGTCCGAGGGGTTCAACACGGTCTGGTATCACGTGGGGAAGATCGATACCTCCGCGAAGAAAATCACGTTCGGCGACAGCCATCAGTTCGCCGATGGCTCGCGTCCGTCCGTCGCGCTCACCGACGCCGGCGATGTGATCGTTACGTTCCAGAAAGGCAATGAGCTCTTTCAGCGTTTCGGCAAAATCAATACGTCAGCGAAGACGATCGACTGGACCGGCGATGCGAAGTACTACGACGATGGCGTGAAGCCTTCGGTCGCGGCGGTCGACGGCATGTCCGTCGAAGCGCATGAAGGTGAGCTCGCGAAGACGTTGTGGTTCTCGACGTCGATGATCACCGATCGCGCGATCTGGATGACGGAGCGACGCGCGCAGCTCGGCTCGCGCAAGATCCCACAACTCGTGTTCCCGTCATCGCACGACTCCGCGATGTACGAGTACGGCATCGCGGTCCTCGGCAAGACGCAGGATCTCTCGATCTTCAATCAGCTCGAGTACGGCATCCGCTACTTCGATCTGCGTCCGAAGAAGAGCGGCGACAAGATCGTCATTCATCACGGGCCAATCAACGGTCCCGATCTCTCCGCGGTGCTCGCGGACATTCAGCGCTACTGCAACTTCGGCCACAAAGAACTGATCATCATCGACTGGAGCCATTTCGATAACTGGGACGCGAGCGTCTACACGCAATTCGTGACGCAGGTGAACAACGCGATCGGACGCTGGTTGTGGAAGACGCCGCTGCAGCCGGGACAACGTCTCGCCGACATTCCGCTGTCGACGTTCACGGCGAATGGTCCGTGCGTGATCTCGGCGGTCGCGGAAGAGTGGGCGGTCAACAATCCGCAAGCGGGTTTCTGGGTGTTTCGCGATTGGGATTCGAGCGATTCGAATCTCGGCAATCTCGTGGTGTTCGACAAGTACTCCGAGACGACGAGCTACACGAAGATGCGCGACGATCAGATCGACAAGTTCGAGACGTTCACGGGCAAGCAGAAGAACTTCCCGACGCTGCCGGTCGACATGTTCCTGCTGTCCTGGACACTCACGCCGATCACCGGTGTGTGGTTCGAATCGAAGGAAGCGAACCGCAATCTCGGCAATGAGCTCGTGAAGATTCCGAATCCGAATGCGAGCAATCGGATCATGAATTGTTTGTATGTCGACTACGTGGAGTTCGCGCGCGTGACGGATGCCGGCATCAAGCAGAACGACTACGTCGGCGCATTTCTCAGCGCGTCGCCGAGGATGGCGATCAGGAAGGAAGCGGAACTCGATTCGGCGGATGAACTGACGATCGAGATTCCACCGACCGACGAGCCGACGCGACAACCGTTGGGATAAAGAACGCTCGTATGTCACCCCGAGCGGGAGCTCGGGGTGACAGTGGTGCTTTCTTTACCTCGATCCGCCTTAGCTCTGCGGTGCGCGAATGTGAATTTCGACGCGACGATTGAGCTGGCGTCCTTCCGCCGTGTCATTCGTCGACTTCGGTCGCAGCTCGCCGTAACCGAACACGGTCACGTTCGAAGAACGCACTCCGTTTTCGATGAGGTAGTCCGCGACGTTTGAGGCGCGCTGTTCCGACAACCTCTGGTTGTACTCCTCGGAACCGACGGAGTCGGTGTGTCCTTCGACCACGATGACGTTGTCCGGATACTGCTCGAAGTTGTTCGCAAGCTCGCGCAGGGTCGTGCGCGATTCGGAGCGCAGTGCCGAGGAGTTGAAGTCGAAGAGCACGTCGCTCGTCAACTTCACGTTGATCTCACCCTCGGACGGACGCGTCACTTCGACGCCTTCGATCTGACGGAGCTCCTGCTCCTGCTTGTCCATACGACGGCCAACTGCTGCGCCGACGGCCGCGCCTGCTGCCGCGCCGACGACCGCACCCGTGCGGTTGTTGCCCGACTGATTGCCGATCACCGCGCCTGCGATTGCGCCCGCGACCGCACCGATGGCCGCACCGCGTTTGGTCTTGCGATTGGGATCATTGCTCGTGCTGCCCGAGTTCGTCGTGGCGCAGGCCGAGACGAAAAGCGCGATGAGGAGAAATACAGAGATTTTTCGAAACATCGTTTTTACCTCCTGTGGTCCAAAACAAAGAAGACGCTCGATCTGAGCGTCTTCCTGTTTCAACATCGATACCGCATTTATTGTTCACTCCGGTTACTGGCTTATCCATTTGCTCGGACGAAAATCTCAACGCGACGGTTACGCTGGCGGCCGCTCGAGGTGTCGTTCGAAGCCTTCGGACGCGATTCGCCGTAGCCGTAGGCGTCGATGCGCGAGCCGCGGACGCCGAGGTCTTCGAGATAGTTGGCGACCGAAGTGGCGCGACGCTCCGAGAGGCGCTGATTGTACGAAGTCGAGCCGACCGAGTCCGTGTGACCCTGAACCGCGATTGTCGTGTCGCCGTAACGGTTGAACACGCTCGCCATCTCGCGCAGTTCGTCGCGCGACGAGGAACGGAGCGCCGCGGAGTTGAAGTCGAACAGAATCTCGTTGTTCACGGTGACTTTCAGCTCGTCTTCATCGGTACGCGTGACGTCGATGCCTTCGATCTGACGGAGCTCGCGCTCCTGCTTGTCCATCATCGCGCCGACGATGGCACCAGTGGCCGCGCCGACCGCACCGCCGATGACGGCGCCGCGCTTCGCGTTTCCTGAGCCGCGGTTGTTGTGAATGATTGCGCCCGCGATCGCGCCGGCCACGCCGCCGATGATCGCGCCCTTCTTCGTTTTGTCGCGCTCGGTCGCCACGTCAGCGAACGCCGCGGTCGAGAGCAGGGTGATGAGCATGAGTGCGATGACCTTTTTCATCTGAGTCTCCTTCTTGGTTCTGCGCTCCTCATCGCAACGGGGCTGCCATCTCGCGCTTACTTCCGTCAAAAACTCCCTGCCTGTTGCCGGAATCGTTGTACGATCCGCGCCATGCCGCGCGAAGGCTCGATGACCGACGTTCTCCGTAACGTGCTGCATTACGGAGACTTGTCGTTTCGCGATTTCGTCGAGCTCGCGCTCTATCACCCCGAGTTCGGCTACTACGCGACGCGCCAAAATCCAGTGGGAAAGGCGGGAGATTTCATCACCGCACCGGCGCTGAGTCCGGCGTTTTCGTTCGCGATTGCCAGACTCGTCCGCGAGTTTTTGAGCCGCAGCGAGGGCGCACTGTGCTCGATCGTGGACATCGGATGCGGAGACGGCAGCCTCATCCGATCGGTCGCTGCGTATATTAATGATGAGCGCGCTCGATTTTTCGGCGTCGATCGCTCGCTGGAGCGCATCGAATCGACGGATCGGGTGACGTTTCTTAACGTCATCGATCAACTGCCGCGCGATGGCCATCATCTATTCATCTCCAACGAGCTTTTCGACGCGTTCCCGTTCGCGCGCCTCGTGAAACGTGGCGAGCACGTGCACGAGTTGTGGGTTGCGGAGCGCGATGGAGCGTTCGACTGGACCGAGCATGAAGCTCCCGCGGCGTACGACGATTACTTCACGGCGCGCGACATCGAGTTAGCGGAAGGGCAGTTCGCCGATGTTTCGCTCGAGTGGGGGCTGTATTACGCGGACGTCGTTCGCTTCCTTCAGCACGGGCTCATTGTCACGATCGATTACGGGTATCCACAGAACAAGCTGTTTCATCCGCGCGCGCGCCGTTTCGGAACGGCGGCCGCGTATCGAGGGCAGCGCGTGCATCGCGATTTGCTCGCGTCGCCGGGCGAACAGGATCTGACCGCGCACATCAACTTCACGGACCTCGAGCGCGCGGGCGAGAACGAAGGTGCGGAGACGTTGTTCTTCGATCGCCTCGCGAAGTTTCTCCTCGGCCTCGGCATCACTGAACATGAGCTCTTCCGCCCCGTGCAGGAGATCGGGATTTCCAGTGCCGAGGAGGGGATGGAGATGCTTCAGGAGCGAGAGAATGCGAAGCGTCTCGTGCTTCCAGATGGAGTGGGTGAAGATTTGAGCGTGCTCGTCCAGGTGAAAGGGATGGAAGTGGGGCGATGGTCGTTCGCGCAGCCGCTTTTTTGACCCGCGAAATTCGTTGACTCTCGGAAACGGCAGTCTACAATTGCGACCGGTCGTTACAGCGAGAACAATTGATGGCTAACTACTCGGTGCTACTGGTAGCCGCGCTCATCGTTATCTCGGTACCAGTCTTAACCCTCTTTATCCTTGCACCGCTCGTGCGAGCCTCGCGCGGCGGTAAGGTGAAGCTTGAGCCGTATGAGTGTGGCATTGCGCCCACGTCGGTGGCGTTTGACCATCGATTCTCGGTTCGCTATTTCCTCATTGCGGTGCTCTTCATCATTTTCGACGTCGAGACCGTCTTCCTTTTCCCTTGGGCGATCCGGTTCAAACAGCTCGGCTGGTTCGGAGCTGTTGAGATGGCAATCTTCCTTGCGATCCTTCTGATCGGGTACTTCTACGCCTGGAAGAGGAAGGTCCTTTCATGGGTCTGATCGAGAGCCGATTCGAGTCGAACGTTCTCACCTCGACTGTCGATAAATTCTTCAACTGGGCTCGCAAATCTTCTCTATGGCCGATGCAATTCGGTCTTGCGTGCTGTGCCATTGAAATGATGGCCGTGCTCGATCCGAGACACGATATGGCGCGGTTTGGCGCCGAGGTGTTTCGCGCCACTCCCAGACAAGCCGATTTAATGATCGTCTCGGGCACTGTGACAGAGAAGATGGCGCCGATCGTTCGCCGTCTGTGGGACCAGATGCCTGACCCGAAATGGGTCATCGCCATGGGCTCTTGTGCGACGTGCGGCGGTCCTTATGACACGTATGCCGTGACACAAGGCGTCGATCGCTTAGTGCCGGTCGATGTTTATATCCCGGGTTGTCCTCCGCGTCCCGAGGCTCTGATCTGGGGTCTCATGGAATTACAGAAAAAGATCGAGAAAATGCACATTTTGCGGAAGGGCGGCGAGGCTTATGACTTCGCGCGCGCTGCAGTGCGAGACTCGATTCGCCCGGCGCATGAAGGTCCGGCATTACGCGCAGAACAAGCACAATTAAAACCGGCGCCGATTTCCGGCATTAAGCGCGCACCCGCACCACCGGCGCCAGCGAAACCGAAACCCGCTCCGGCAACTGCTACAGAAACAACCGAAGAAGTCTCACAAGCAGAAATTCAACAAGCCGCCGCTCCCGAAATCCCGCTCGATCAACCCGCCGAAGCCGGTGCCTCTCCCGCCGTTCCGTTTCATCGCGATGACCTCACGCTTCCTGAGCGCATGGCATTGGCCAATGAAATCGGCGGCAATTGGGAGACGAAATTATTCGCCTCAATGGCGCAGACCGACTGTGGCGCTTGCGGATGGGATTGTGAAGGCTACGCGCACGCGCTGGCCACAGACGAAACCGACGATATTTCTTTGTGCGTTCCGGGCGAATCCGAAACGCTGGACATGCTCAAGCTGCTCATGGAGGAGAAGGGTAAGAGTTACTCCGGAGTCTGACACGCCGCGTTGCGCGTTGCGAATTGCGAGTGGCCACAATGGCGCGCTCGTAATTCGGAACTCGCAACGATATGTCAGAGCTGACTCCACCGAGCTCATCCCCACCGCCGACGCCCAGTGCGCCCGCGGCGCGCAGTGTCGACGAAATCAAGCGCGACCCGCTCGTTTCGACGGCGGTCAGCCGCGTCGACGACGCGGTTCTCGACGCTAAGGAATTCGCGGACGAAATCACCTTATTCGTCGATCGCGATCGCATCGTCGAAGTCTGCCGCGCGTTCAAAGACTCCGGCTTCGTTTATCTCGTCGATCTCGCCGGCGTCGATTATTCGAAATATCCCAATCACACGGGGCTCCGTTTCAGCGTCTCTTACATGCTTTATTCGTTCCAGAAAAACGCGCGAGTGCGTTTGCGCGTCTGGACCGATGAAAAAGGCCCGGTGCCGTCGGTCACGTCCGTGTGGAAAACCGCGAACTGGCACGAGCGCGAAACGTACGACATGCTCGGCATTACGTTCTCCGGGCATCCCAATCTCGAACGAATTCTTATGTGGGAGGGCTTTAATGGCTTTCCCCTGCGCAAGGATTTTCCGATTCGCGGCGTCGATACCGGCGCACGCATTTATCCCGAGGTTTTCCCCGATGGGGGAGGCCCGAAGGCGGGATCGACCGGAAAACCGGCTGCCGATGTGAATGTCTACAAGGGCGAATGGAAGCGCTACGGCACCTGGCCCGCGGCGCAAATCGGCGGGGGCAATGGCGCGAAAGCGCCGGCGAAACCCGCCGCTAAAGCCATCGCCACGGAGGATGCGGATGTTTGACGTCCATGAAATGGAGGTCAATTTCGGCCCGCAGCATCCGTCGACGCACGGCGTGCTGCGCGTCATTCTCAAAGTCGACGGCGAGCGCATCGTCGAGGCGAAGCCGATCATCGGATATCTGCATCGCGGCACTGAGAAATTGTTCGAGCACATGGCCTATCCACAATGCGTTCCTCATACGGATCGCATGGATTACGTCGCCTCGGCCACGAATAATCTCGGATTTGTCGAAACCGTCGAGAAACTCCTCGGAATTTCGAAAAATATCCCTAAGCGAGCGCAGTTAATTCGCGTCATGCTCAGCGAATTACAGCGAATTTCCTCGCATCTACTGTGGCTTGCAACGCACGCGATCGATATCGGCGCAATGACGCCGTTTTTTTATACCTTCCGCGAGCGCGAACAGATCCTCGATTTATTCGAAGCGTATTGTGGCGCGCGCCTGACGCTCAATTGCATGCGCATTGGCGGCATGCCCGAGGATCTGCCTTACGGCTGGCTCGAAGATCTCGAAGAGTTCATTGGGAAATTCGACGCCGCTGTCGATGAATATGAATCACTGCTGACCAATAATCGCATCTGGAAAAAACGCACTGTCGGAATCGGCGTGATTTCTCCGGAAGAAGCGATCGAGTGGGGTATTACAGGGCCGCCGTTACGCGGTTCCGGCGTCGAATGGGATTTGCGACGCAAACAGCCGTACGAGTGTTATCCCGAATTGGAGTTCGATGTACCGGTCGGCCGTAATGGCGACACGTATGATCGTTATCTCGTGCGTATGGCCGAGATGCGGCAGTGCAATCGCATCCTCAAACAGTGCATCGGTCTGATCAAAGACACTCCCGCCGGCGATCTCAAAGCAAAAATCTCGAAAGTCATCCGTCCGCCGGAAGGCGAGGTCTATCACTCGATTGAATCGCCGAAAGGAGAGCTCGGTTATTACATCGTCTCGGACGGCAAAACGCAGAACGCGTATCGCTGTCATGTGCGTCCGCCGAGCTTCGTCAATCTCCAGGCATTACCGGCAATGGCGAAAGGCCACCTCGTTTCGGATCTCGTCGCGTTGATCGGCACGATCGACATCGTTCTCGGTGAGGTGGATCGATGAATCCAAACTTGAAAATGACGAAATTGAAAATTGAACCCTGCCCGCCGTGCTGCACTGTGATTTCAATTTTCAATTTTCAATTTTCAATCCCATCGCGTGAGGTGGCCGTGTGAACAAGGCCTTCCTTACGTATCTCATCTGGCCGCTGATGAAGTTCATCATCGCCTTCATCATCGTGCAGGCGATCGTCGCCGCAATGAACTGGGTCGAGCGCCGGCTCCTCGGATTGTTTCAGGCGCGCCTCGGTCCTAATCGCGTTGGTCCCAAGGGCTTACTGCAGATCATTGCGGATCCGATCAAATTCCTCCTCAAGGAAGACATCGTCCCCGCACAAGCCGAGAAAATCGCGTACTTCCTCGGACCTGTACTACCGCTTTTACCGGCGTTCATGGTCTTCTGCCTGATTCCTTATGGACCGCCGCCGACCTTCACTGTGACGCGCGTCAATGTGGGATTGCTGTTAATTCTCGCAATGACCTCCACCGCGGTGTACGGAATCATCCTCGGCGGCTGGGCCTCGAACAATAAATACTCGCTGATGGGCGGGTTGCGCTCCGCCGCGCAGATGGTTTCTTACGAAGTGCCGTTTGGGCTATCGATCGTAGGCGTCCTGATGATCACCGGCACGCTCGATCTCGTCACCATCGTTCGTTATCAGGAAGCCAACGCCTGGAACTTCCTCCCGCAAATCGTCGCCTGCTTCATCTTCCTTGTTTCGATGAACGCGGAAAACAACCGCACGCCATTCGATTTGCCGGAAGCGGAATCGGAGCTCGTCGCTGGATATCACACTGAGTATTCGGCAATGAAGTTCGCGTTCTTCATGCTCGGCGAATATTCGATGATGATCGTCAACTCATGCCTGATCGTGACGCTGTTCTTCGGCGGGTGGTCGTTAGGCATGTTCGGAATTGGTCTTACGACAGAAGTCCTGCAGGGAATGGGCTTGTTAGGCGGGCTCATTGGTGCCGCGATCTTCGTCACGAAGGTCATGCTGTTCCTGCTGATGTACGTCTGGTTCCGCGCGACGTTTCCGCGCTTCCGCTTCGATCAGCTCATGGACCTCGGCTGGAAATTCATGATCCCGCTGGCGCTGGCGAATATCTTCATCACCGGAATCTTCATTCTCGCTGGGCAGGAACGGACAATGACGCTGATCGGCGTCGTAACCATTGGCGCGGCGGCGTTTTATCTCTTCCGCAAACCAGCCGCGAAACCGGCACCGGCTTCACAAAAGGTGATTCATGCAAGTTGAGTATCCGAAGCCGCGATGGTCGGATAAGTTTCTGGTGCTCGATCTGCTCGAGGGCCTCAAGACCACACTGCGCGAATTGTTCAAACCGAAGGTAACGATTCGTTACCCGGAAGAGCGTATGGAGCCGACGGATCGTTTCCGCGGCATGTTCAAGTTCAATTACGACCGCTGCATCGCGTGCAAATTGTGCGCGGTCGCGTGCCCGATCGACATCATCTACATCGACGTTCACGACGAGATGATCGAAGAGGGCGGCAAGAAGAAAAAGGTCAAGGTTCTCGATCGCTACGATATCGACGTCAAGCGCTGCATGTTCTGCGCATTGTGCGAAGAGGCGTGCCCGACGAAGCCGAAATCGATCTGGCTCACGACGAAGACCTACGAGCTCGCGAGCTACGATCGCAATGACCTTTACTTCAATATGCAGCAGCTCGAGTACTGGGACGATCGTCCGCGCTACACGGGCCTGCCCGACGAAGAAACTCCGGCACTGGAAGGCGAGCGCAAGCTCATTGCGGGGCAATAAACGATGGATCAGCTCTCCGGCCAGATTCCGCTGCTCGTCTTCCTGATTACCGGCACGCTTGCCGTGGCCTCCGCGATTCTTGTCGTGGCCATGCGCAATCCGGTTCACTCGGCGCTGTTTCTTCTGTTGACGTTTCTCTGTGTCGCGATCTTATTCGTTCTCAAGTCCGCGGAATTCGTCGCCGCCGTACAAGTCCTTGTTTATGCGGGCGGCGTCATGGTCTTGTTTCTATTTGTCGTCATGCTGATCAACTACCGGCATTTACCGGAAGAGCGTGTGCTCTCCTCGGTATGGCTCGGCGGGATCGGCGTCGGCGTCGCGGTGTTTGTGCTGTTCGCCACTGTGGTGCGCACCGGCACATACCTCGATCCTGTTCCGGACGCGAATAAGAAACTCACCACCGTCACAGAGACCTATCTCGCGGAACATCCCACTGATCCCAACAAACTCGTGCGCCGCACGCGGGAACGCGAGAATCGGAATGCCGAGGCGGTGGGAATGGCGCTTTATACCGATTATCTTGTGCCGTTCGAGGTCGTCTCACTCTTTCTCCTCGTCGCAATGATTGGCGCAATCGTCATCGGTAAGCGCGAATTGTCGGCCGAAGAAGAAGAGTCGACGCCGCAATACATCCTCGATCGCGCGGAAGTGGAGAAGGAAGTCAAGGAGGCTATGAGTGCCTAGCACGCATAGAAGCGATCATGCCTGACACCGCGATGTACCTCATGCTCTCCGGAACCTTGTTCGCGGTGGGCCTCGTCGGCGTGATCGTTCGCCGGAACATGATCACCGTTCTGATGTGCATTGAGCTCATGCTCAATGCCGTCAATATCAATCTCATTGCCTTCTCGCATCGTCTGGCCAGTCTCGAAGGCCAGGTGTTCACGATCTTCGTCATTACGATCGCCGCGGGTGAAGCCGCGGTCGGCCTCGCGATCATCATTCAGCTTTACCGCCTGCGCAGCACCGTCAATGTGGACGAAGTGAGGACGCTGAATGGATAAGGCATTACTCGCGGTCGTCCTGCTTCCCGCCCTCGGCGCCGCCATCAATGGCGTGCGCGCATTCGCCAATCCTCACACTCCGAAAAACAAATCCATTACGAACGCCGTGGCACTGGGCGCGACCTGTTTATCCGCGCTGATTGCGACGTTCTTTGTCGTCATCCCATTCCTCGGCCATAAAGAGCCGTTGCAGTTCTCGTATTACGAATGGATCCCGGCCGGAATGGGAACGGTCGGACAATCGATCGCCAACTTCTCGATCGATTTCGCATTTCGCGTCGACCCGCTCTCGTGCACGATGCTGATGATCGTCACGTGGATCGGTTTCCTGATCCACGTCTACGCGACCGGCTACATGTCGCACGAGACGGGCTACACCCGTTTCTTCACTTATCTGAATTTGTTCATGTTCATGATGTTGTTGCTCGTGCTCGGCGCGAACTACATCGTCATGTTCGTCGGATGGGAAGGCGTCGGACTCTGTTCGTACCTTCTGATCGGCTTCTATTACGACAAGAATTTCGCCGCAGACGCCGGTAAGAAAGCGTTCATTACGAACCGTATCGGCGACTTCGGCTTCGTCCTCGGCATTTTCCTGATCTTCAATACTTTCGGTTCCGCCGATTACAGCAAAGTCTTTGCGATGGCCGCTGTTGGCGGACATCAATACAGCACGGTGGCGATTGCCATCTGCCTGCTGCTCTTTGTCGGCGCATGCGGCAAGTCGGCGCAGGTTCCGCTGTACGTGTGGCTGCCGGACGCAATGGCCGGCCCGACACCGGTTTCCGCACTAATCCACGCCGCCACAATGGTCACTGCGGGCGTCTACATGTGCGTTCGCTCGAACGTCCTGTTCCGCCTTGCGCCGGAAGCGATGGCCGTTGTCGCGATCGTCGGCGCGATAACCGCGATCTTCGCGGCCTCAATCGGACTCGTACAGAACGACATCAAGAAAGTTCTCGCGTATTCAACGGTCTCGCAGCTCGGCTACATGTTCGTAGCGGTCGGCGTCGGTGCATTTACCGCTGCAATCTTTCACGTGATGACGCACGCGTTCTTCAAAGCATGCCTCTTCCTTGGCGCCGGCTCCGTCATTCACGGCTGCGGCGGCGAACAGGACATGCGCAAGATGGGTGGCCTGCGCAAGTACATGCCGCGCACGCACATGACGATGCTGATCGCGACCATTGCGATCGCGGGCATCCCGCCACTGGCCGGCTTCTTCTCTAAAGACGAAATTCTCGCCAATGCATTCAGCGCGTCGAAATTCGTCTGGATTCTTGGCGCGATCGCGGCCGGGTTTACCGCGTTCTACATGTTCCGTTTGTACTTCATGACCTTTCATGGCGCTTATCGCGGTCATGCCGGCGAGGGCATCATTGAATCCGAGCCGGAGCACGGCGGCCATAACCTGATTCCCGATCGCCGTCATCTCGATGATGGCGACGAGCATTCCGATAAAGCGCACGGCCATCACGCGCACGGACATGATCCGCACGAATCACCGTGGAGCATGACCGGCGTTCTGGCGATCCTTGCCGTGTTGTCATTCATTGGCGGCTGGATCGGATTGCCAGCCGTACTTGGCGGCTCACATCCGACCTGGTTCCAGCGATGGCTTTCGCCGGTACTGTTGCCGATTGAGGGCCACGCATTCCACTTCCACGAAGCGAGTCATGCGCTCGAATACACGCTGATGCTTGTGTCCGTGGCGATCGCGGCGTTCGGAATTTTCCTCGCCTATCGCTTCTATAAAGCCGACCCTCACTGGTCGACGCCGAAGCGCATGGCGACGAACTTCTCGTTCGTCCATCGTGTGCTCGACAACAAGTATTACGTTGACGAGCTTTACGCAAAAACGGTCATCGCCGGAACGCTGGCGCTCAGCTACATCCTCTGGTGGATTGATCGGTGGATCATTGACGGCATCGTCAATGCCGTGCGCCACGCGACGGTGATCGGGCTGGGGCACGGATCGCACATGGTCGACAAATATGTCGTCGACGGTGCGGTCAATGGTGTTGCGTTAGGCGCGAAAGGCGGATCGATGATGTTCCGCCGCATGCAGAGCGGTCTTGTACAGAATTACGCATTGATCATGGGCGGCGGCATCGTCCTGATTGCGCTCGTGTACCTGTTCATGAAGCCGTAGGTACGAGGAGAGACGAGTCGAATGGGCATTCTCAACATCATCACCTACATCCCGCTGGTCGGCGCGCTGGTGATTCTGTTCTTCGTGAACAAGAGCAACAGCCGTCTGATCCGGGTTGTCGCGACCGTTACCGCGGTCATCGACTTCCTGGTCTCTCTGTGGCTCTGGCCGAATTTCGATCGCGCGGCGACGGGATCGAAACTCTGGCAGTTCCGCGAGACCTACGAATGGATTCCCTCCCTCGGCGTCAAATACGACTTCGGCATCGATGGCATCGCCATGCTGCTGATTCTCCTGACCACGTTCATGGGAATCATCGCGGTCGTGTCGTCTTACAGTGCGATTCACCATAGAGAGAAGGAGTACTACTCGCTGCTGCTCATGCTGCAGACCGGCATGATCGGTACGTTCTGCTCACTGGACTTCTTCCTCTTCTACGTCTTCTGGGAAATCATGCTCGTGCCGATGTATTTCATCATCGGCATCTGGGGCGGCGCGCGAAAACTCTACGCCGCAATTAAGTTCTTCCTGTACACGCTCGCCGGATCGGTCTTGATGCTGTTGTCGATCCTGGCGCTCTATTTCTTCAATGACGGCGGCATTTCATTCCTCAATATTGCGGGCTTAGGAAACGAAGGAACGTTCAGTGTTCTCAAGTTCCACGAAATCGGCCATTTGATCCCGCCGACATTGCAGTTCTGGATCTTCTTAGGCTTCTTCTTCGGCTTCGCGATCAAAGTTCCGATGTTCCCGTTCCATACGTGGCTGCCTGACGCACACGTCGAGGCGCCGACCGCGGGCTCGATCATTCTGGCCGCGGTTCTCCTCAAGATGGGCACATACGGTTTCGTGCGATTCGCGCTGCCGATCCTGCCTGACGCGACAAAACAATTACTCGTGCCGATCGCGGTGCTGGCCGTGATCGGCATCATTTACGGCGCGCTTGTGTCCCTCGTGCAGAAGGACATGAAAAAGCTCGTCGCCTATTCATCGGTTTCGCACCTTGGCTTCGTCATGCTCGGACTGTTCGCGCTCAACCCGATGGGCATCCGTGGTTCGGTCATTCAGATGATTAACCACGGCATCTCGACCGGCGCGCTGTTCCTTCTCGTCGGTATGGTCTATGAGCGCCGCCACACGCGCATGATTGCGGATTACGGCGGCCTCGCGAAGCAGATGCCGATGTACGCCGGACTGTTCCTCATCGCCGCACTGTCCTCCATGGGACTGCCGGCACTCAATGGATTCATCGGCGAGTTCATGATTCTTCTCGGCGTCGCGAATTCCACTGCTTACGGCACGATCGCGTTCGCGGTCTTTGCAGCGGTCGGTATCGTCCTCGGCGCCGCATATCTCTTGTGGCTTTATCAGCGCGTGTTCTGGGGACCGTTGGATAATCCTGAAAATGCGACCGTAAAGGACGTTAATCGTCGCGAGCTCGGTCTCATGATCGCGCTGATTGCATTGATGATCTGGCTCGGCATTTATCCGAAGCCGTTCCTTGACGTGCTCGAGAAACCAGTTGATTACGTCGTGCAGAAAGTCGAACCGACGTATTTCGACAAGAAGCCGTTGACGTATCCCGCAACGCCCGCCGCCCCGACTGAAGAGCACCATGAGGTGGCGTCGAAATGACCTGGGGCGACGTCGTATACATCCTGCCGGAGATTCTGCTCACAATCGGCGCATGTCTGCTGCTCATTGCGCCGGTCATCGGAATGCGACGCACGGAATCTTCGAGCGCGAAGTGGGCGATGCTCGCGTTGCTGGTACTGACCGCGATTGCGGTCGTTGCATGTTCGAACGTCGTCGCGAATATCGATCAGTCGCGAGGCTTCGCGTCGATGTTCGCTCTCGATGCGTTCTCGATTTTCTTCAAATTGCTGTTCATTGTGACGATCGCCGGCGTCGTATTCCTCTCTGATGAATATCTGCGCGACTCGCGTTATTCGCCCTGGGAGTATTACTCGCTGATGTCGTTCGCGCTCTGTGGCATGTTCTTCATGGCCTCAGGGATTCATCTCGCGACGATTTACGTTGGCCTCGAGCTCATGTCGTTATCGAGCTACATCCTCGCGGGCTATTACAAGAACGAACAGAAGAGCACCGAGGCGGCGATGAAGTATTTCATCCTCGGTGCGGCGAGCTCCGCGATCCTTCTGTACGGAATCTCATTGATTTTCGGCGCGGCGGGCTCGCTCAATCTTCTGGCGATCTCCGACGCGATGGGTTTGCAGGTTTCAAACGACGCCTTGATGTTCGGCATCATGCTTCTCGGCGCCGGATTGTGCTTCAAGATCGCGGCGGCGCCATTTCACGTCTGGACGCCCGATGTTTATGAAGGTGCGCCGACGCCGATTACCGCATTCTTATCGACAGCATCCAAAGCCGCGGCATTCGCGATTTTCGCGCGCATCTTCTATGTCGGCATGCACTACTTCCACCTTGATTGGCAGTATGTGCTCGCGGTGATCGCCGCGCTGTCGATGATCATCGGCAATCTCGCCGCAATTACGCAGGACAACATCAAGCGCATGCTCGCGTACTCGTCGATCGGACACGCGGGTTATGTGCTTCTCGGCATCATTTCTGTGAGCGAGATGGGATTGCGCGGCATTCTCGTTTATTCGGTTGTTTATATCGCCGCGACACTTGGAATCTGGGCCACAGTGCTCACGCTGCAGCAACATGAATATGCGGGCGAGCAGGTCAATGACTTTGAAGGCCTGCATAAACGCGCGCCGTGGCTTGCGTTTGCGATGATCGTTTTTCTCCTGTCGTTAGGCGGCATCCCGCCGACTGCTGGCTTTATCGGTAAGTACTTTCTCTTCTACGCCGCGGTCGGCGCCGGCTTTGGTTGGCTCGCGATCATCGCGGTGCTGATGTCGGCGGTCTCGATGTTCTTCTACTTCCGCATCGTCATGGCGATGTACCTGAAGGAGGGGAGGGAAGCCGAGGTCGTCGGCGGGACGTCGTTGCGCGTGGTGGTTGCTGCATGTGCGCTAGTGACGCTGATTTTCGGTATTCTCCCGACGCCACTGATCCAGCAGGCGGCGAGCTCCGGAGCGGGAGTCGCAGCCCGCGCCGCGGTGCTCACGAATGGAACCCGATAGCCCGAACCCGGACAAGAACGCCGACAAGCGTCGCGAAGCGCATCAGCTTCTCGAGGCGTCGGCGCTCGCGTGGATGTTTCCGATCGCCATCGCGCTTGGTGCGTTATGGGGTTGGGGAATGGACAAGTGGTTCGGAACCTGGCCCTGGCTCACCGCGATCTTCACCGGCTTCGGCGTGATCGCCGCGTTCATCAACCTGTTTCGGATCGGCATGCGCGAATGACGCCGGAGGAGCCTGCGTGGTACGACCGCGAGACGGCGGCCGACGTGCTGCGGCGGATCAAATGGAACGCCTTGATCGCGGCAGCGATTTTCGCGGTTTTTTGCACGTTTTCCGGCGGATTTCAAGGCTTCCTCGGGTTGACTTGCAGTGCAGCGGTCACTATGATCAGCTTCCTTTGGTTGGAGGAGATTGTTGCAGTTCTCCTTCAACCGGCGGCACACCTGCACGCTCGGAGGCTGACGTTGCGTACCCTGGCGCGCTTCGCTCTCCTCGGTGTGGCGCTCTCGGTCACGATCATCATTGCTCGTTTCAATGCGGTAAGTGTGCTGCTGGGGTTCTCAATCATCGTGGTGGGAATCTGCGGCGAAGCTCTGTACTCCGTGTACCGCAGCTTCGCCGGTTAGAGGTCAGTAAAGGGGTCCATGGAACACGAACATTCAATACTTTATGAGCCCTTCAACAAGGTGATGCACGCCATCGGGCTTCCGTTCGACGTGCCCGATCACGTGATCATGGCCCTGTTGGTGCTGCTCATCAGCTGCATCGTTTTCCCTCTCGCGTCGCGCAAATTCAATCGCGACAATCCGGGTGGCTTTCAGCATTTCCTCGAAGTGATCGTCTCCGGCCTCAAAGGCCTCATGGAAGACATCATCGGCCACGGCTCGTCGGGGAAGTATCTCTACATCATCGGCGGCTTCGCCTGTTTCATCTTCGTCTCCAACATCTTCGGGCTGTTCTTTTTCCTGCAGCCCCCGACCGGCAACCCGAACACGACGTTCGGCCTCGGCCTGACCGCGTTTCTCTACTACAACTGGCAGGGCATTCGCGCGCAGGGACTCGGTCACTACATCAAGCACTTCATGGGGCCGATGCCCGCGCTTGCGCCGCTGATGTTCCCGATCGAATTGATCGGACACTTCGCGCGCATCCTTTCGCTGGGCATGCGTCTCTTCGGCAATATCTTCGGTGAGCACACGGCCACCGGCATCTTCATGGGCATGCTGCCGTTCGTGCTGCCCTGGCCGATGATGGGTCTCGGCATCTTCGGCGCGTTCCTGCAGACGTTCGTCTTCATCATGCTGACGATGGTGTACATCGGTGGCGCCGTCGCGGTGGAAGAACACTAGATCTCAGAAAAACCTACGGGTTCGTAATTCGAAAAGGAGGAAGTTCAAGTGACCAAGAAGCACATCATCCTGTTCGTGCTCCTCGCGCTGTGCGCGGTTGCCGCGTTCGGCCAGGAGGGCGGTACGACTCCGACGACGACCGCTGCCACGTCCGGCGTTCGCTGGGGCGTCATCGGCGCTGCATTCGTTCTCGGTATTGCCGCTGCCGCGGGTGCCATCGGCCAGTCCCGCGCGATTGTCGCGGCTTGCGAAGGCATCGCGCGTAATCCGGGCGCTGCCGGCGCGATTCGTCTCGCGATGATCATCGGTCTCGCGCTCATCGAGTCGCTCGTCATCTACGCGCTGCTCATCGCGTTCTTCGTCTACCAGCTGTAAGACGCGGTTTCGCGGCGGTTGCATTCAAAGCCCGGCGCCTCACGGCGGCCGGGCTTTTTTGTGTTCGGGCAACGTCTTTGCTGAGTCAGCTCAATCGGAGGTATCTCGTGAGCTGGTTCAACCTGTCATTTCTCGGCTGGCTGATCGTGATCGTGGCGCTGGGCCTGGTCGCGTATCGCTATGACGTCCCGGCGTTCTGGATCGGCATCGGCGCGCTGTTGCTCCTCGGCGTCGGCATCATCACGTCCGTGAAGCATTCGAAGCCGCGCATTTAGCCGATTTGGTGGCCGCAGAATCGAGCGTTTAAACGCACAGCGCGTGCGCTCGGGACCTATGTCCCTGCTGCTGTGCGCGCAGGAAGGCAACAAAAAAGCCGACGCTTTCGCGCCGGCTTTTTTGTGTGAGTGAGTAGGAGCTACTCGGTTGAACGCTGTGTTTTAGTGCTCGCTGACGAGACGGCGAAGCGCGTCGACCGCGGCGCCCGCGGTGATCTGTGAATCGAGCGTGATCTGCTGCGACTCGCTCCACGCGCCGTCTTTCATCACGACGTAACGGAGCGCGTCTTTGTCGGTCGTGAAGAACGCCATGCGATCGTTGTCGCCGTAGAGGCCTTCCATGCGGCCCTGCGGTGCGACGACGAGCGTCGGAGTCGTGCTCGCGCCTTCGCGGCGACCAACCGGCACGCGCAGGCGGCCTTCGGCTTTCGCTTTGAACGGATTCACGCGCACTTCGTGGATTTTCTGAGTCTTCTCGTCGCCGAACACGACGAGAACGCTGTCCTGCTTGGGCGAGGTGAAGAGGAGGGGCTGCGAGAGTGCGTCGGAGGTGACGGTTTCGGTTGCCGGTTCCATGTCCGCGCGAGCGATTTCGCGAAGATCGAGAGCGGCCGGGGCTTCAGCGACGACGCCGTTGACGATCGTCAGCATCTGATACTGCGCGAACCATTCGCCGAGGTGCGTGTCCCATTCCCACCATGCGGCGTGAACGGAGATGCCGGAGCGGAGGACTTTCTCGTCCTCGTCGTAGTACTTGCGGGTGACGGCGATGCGGAGATTCTTGCGAAGATCGAACACGCGGCCGCCGAACTGCGTCGGCTCGCTCCATGCGCCATTCGCATCGCGCGACGCGAAGAGCAGCTCGCTGCCGGTGATCGATTTGCTGTGAATCCAGAAGACGAAGAGCATTCCGGAGTCCGCGTCGTACGCCATCGTCGCATCAGTGTGCGAACCATCGACGAGCGTGGCCGGGATCATTTCTTTCTTCGTCTCAGTGCCCTGACGCAGCGTCAGGAACAGGTGAGAGTCAGCAACCGTCGTGATGTCCACCGGACCGGAAGTGACTTCCGTGTCGATGGTGAACAGCGTGCCGGTCGGCGTGAGCAATGTGTCGCCCGCGCTCGCGATAACGGGAAGCGAAAGCAAGGCGACGAAAAGCAAAAGCTTTTTCATAGTTTGAGGTTCACCATCGACCGAAGGTCGATCGCATACAGCAGATTTTTGAGATTGCGGAACTGCGGGTAGAACTTCGCCAATTCGGAGAAGTGGAAATCCGCCGCCTCTGCGTCGCCGGACTTGTAGCAGGCTTCGCCGAGGAGGTAGTGAGCGTTGCGAATTTGACGCGGATCGCGTGCGACTTCGAGTCCGCACTCGCCGAAGAAGCGCGCTTTCTCGAACTGGCCCGCACCGACATAGCCGTAGCAAAGGTCGATGTACGCCTCGGCGCGGCCGATTGGATCGGTGAGCAGTGCGAGCGCTTCGTGCACGCGCGCGAGACCTTCTTCGGTCTTGCCATCGAGAAGCAGGCAGTAGCCGAGGTTTTCGAGCGCGTAGCTGTGCGACAGATCTTTGTCGCGGTTCTCGGCGGATTCTTCGCCGATGGCGAGTGATTCTTCGAAGCACTGGATCGCGGTGGCGATCTGCGAGTCGAGCTCGTAGATGTTTCCGAGTTCCAGAAGGACGATGCGGCGCCACGACGGCTCGCTCGCTTCATCCGCGGTGCGGAGCGCAAGTTGACCGTAGAAAAGTGCGCGCTTGAGATCGTTCTCGAGGCGGTACTTGTACTGCAGCGCGTACGCGGCGAGATAAACGTGGCGCACGCTGCGACGGCGCATGATCACGCGCGGGAGCTCCTGCACTTCAGGTCCCGAGCGCTCGAGCGCAATCATCGCGTCAGCTTTGTTGATCGTGATCAGCTCGCGGAGATCTTCATCGTCCGTGAGTGCGAGGGCTTCGTCGTAAAGGCCGAGCGCATCTTCGTACTCGCCCGCGCGAACGCGTGCGAGAGCCGACTGGCGCAGCTCTTCGATTCTTTCTGTGAGTTCCATATCGCTACGCATCCACCCCTCCGCTCTCCCCACCCTCGAAATCATCTTCCTGACTGCGTTTGAATTCAATAAAACTTTCGACTTCTTTCTGCGCAGCAGGACTGAGGGACCGGAACTTGTCCAGAACCGAATTGGCGCGACTGGTCTCGTCGAAGAAATCGCCGATGCTGAGATCGAAGCACTGAAGGATCTTGAGCAGCGTGTCCAGGCCGACTTTGTATTCACCCTGTTCCATGCGGGACAGGTCTGATTGATGAATCCCGATTTTCTCGGCGAGCTCCACCTGTGTCAGCTTGCGCTGTCTGCGGAGCTGCCGGATCTTGCGTCCGACGAGTTCGAGTTGTGCTGGCCTGTTCATCGCGGTTTCGTTGACTTTTATGCTATTGAACAATAAAGTGCCCGAAAATTCAATATGCGGGCCGACGCTCCGCAGTGTCAAGCCCGGAGGTTCCGCCCACGTACGCGACACTCCACCTCCTCCGGGAGCTCATCAAACGCGATTTCCACGCTCGTTTCACCGGTTCCGCTCTGGGCGTGGCCTGGGCCGTCCTTCAGCCACTGAGTCTCGTCGCGCTCTACTGGTTCGTCTTCACGTACATGATTCCGGGCGGACGCGCCGGTGGCACGGGCGATTTCTACATCTATTTTCTCATCGCCGGCTTGCTGCCGTGGCTGGGGATCAATGAGGGATTGCTCCGATCGACGACCTCCATCGTTGAAAATGGCGCGATCGTCCGCCGGTTGCCGCTCCGCAGCGAGTTGCTCGTCGTCGTTCCGAACGCCTCGGCCCTGATCTTCGAGTGCATCGCGCTTACGATTTTTCTGACGGTCATCATCGCCCGCGGCATGTCCCTTCATTATTTATGGGTATTGCCCATCGCGCTCCTGCTGCAGCTCGCGTTGCAGATCGGCGTCGGGTTCTTTCTCGCGGCGACCTACGTGGTTTTTCGCGATCTCGCGCAAATCCTCGGTTTTTTTCTCTCGATCCTCTTCTACCTCAGTCCCATCCTCTATCCTGTCGGTGGACGGTTCGAGAAGTTCTTCTTCTGGAATCCCCTGACCGCGCTGCTCGGTTTGTTTCGCAGCGCCATGCTGGCGTCGCCGTTACCTGATGTCGCCTCGATCGTCTTCTTACTGACCGTGGCGGCTTCGGGACTTGTTGTGGGCCTGCTGTTCTTTCGGCGCGCCCAGCCGACGCTGGTCGATCTCATTTAACCCTGTCAGGAGCAAAGAATGTCTCTTAGGAAAGTCCTCCTTTTCATTGCTCTCGTCTCGCTTCCGGCGTGGATTCTCGCCGGCCAGAGCGCGACGAGTGCGAAAGCGCCGGCGACGACGGCGAGTGCCGCCACCGCGAGCTCACAGATCGAAGGAGGAGCGCCGCGCTACATCAAGCCGGAAACGCCGGAAGAGCGCATGAAGCGTCTCGACACGAACGGTGAAGATCCAGGGCCGAATCCTGATCCGGAGAAACTCTGGACACGCAAGGGCGGCCGCCAGTTCAAGATCGCGCGCTTCGAGCGCCGCTGGGCAAAGTACGACTCCGAGCCGGGCTACGTTCGTCCGCTCGGCATGGTCAACTTCGCCGACGAGATCTATCAGGAAAACGACAAGTACGTCTGGGTGTGGATGGAAGAAATCGCGCCGCTCAGCGAAGAAGAGCGCGATCAGGCCGCGAGCAACGCGAAATACTTCAACATTCCGCAGGAAGGCATCGACTACCTCGCGAAAGTCCGCGATGACTTTTCGCCGCTCGATCCGCCTCAATCAAATGTCACGTTGAAGTTCGAGGAAGCATCGGAAGGTCTTCCGGTTGGCGGCTCGTGGCGCAATTCGCTCGCCGTCGCCGACATGAACGAAGACGGCTTCCCGGACATCATCACGACCGCGCAGCGCGCTGCGGGCAGCAACGTCCCGACGATTCTTCTCGGCGATGGCAAGGGTCACTGGTCTGTTTGGAAAGACTACAAGTGGCCGTCGCCGATCAACTACGGCAGCGTCGTTGCTGCCGACTTCAATAAAGACAAACACATGGACCTTGCGTTCGGTCTGCACCTTTCCGGTGTGGCCGTGTACTACGGCGATGGCAAGGGCAAATTTCGCGAGGCGGCGAATCTGAAGCGCGACTTCCCGTCGCGTCGAATCATCGTGACGGATGTCGATCGTGACGGCTGGCAGGACATCGTGGCCATCAGCGAAGGTCCGATGGGTCGTGGCCGCGATTTGAAAGGCGAGACCTACACGAATCTGCGCGCGTACCTCAATCGCAACAAAGGCGAGTCGTGGGAAGGGAAGAATCTCGCGCCGGAGAAGTCGCTCGTTTCGGGTGACTGGTTGTCGGCTGGAAATCTGAACGGCGACAAGTATCCCGATTTCGTCGGTTCGAGCATTTACTTCGATAGCACGCAGACGGTGTACCTGAGCAAAGGTCCGCTTCAGTACGAGATGTTCGATGGAAAGGGCACGATCATCCCATTCCGCTCGTACTACCACGCAAACACGATCGGCAAATTCAGTTCGAAGGATCGCGATGACGCGATCGTCGCGAGCTACCGCGTGTGGCCGGCGAAACTCGATCCGAAAGTTGTTCCGCTGCCGCCGCTCGAGGAAGTCGTGAGCATCGATCGCATTTCATTTACCGGTGCTGAGGCGAAACGTACGTCGATCATGCGCTGGAAACCGGATCGTTCGATCTGGGGTCTGAACAGCGGCGACTTCAATAAAGATGGGAATCTCGACATCATCTTCACGCGTCATGAGCCGCGCGAAGCCGTGATTCTCCTCGGCGATGGCAAAGGAGATTTCACTCGCGCCACGATCGAAGGCCTGGCGCTTCCGCCGCTCCGCAACTATGACGTCAATGTCTCCGACGTCAATGGCGACGGACGCCCGGACGTGGTTCTGATGTATGAATCGGAGTCCGGATCGGGCCTTGCGAAGAAGAATGGCCGGATCCAGGTCTTTCTGAATCGGGGAGCCGTTGTCGGTCAGTAAACGGAAAATCCGTTGCAGCAGGGCTCGTTCGCGAGTATAGTGCGCAGGATCGGTTCACCGGATATGGTGTTATCGCATAGAACGGCCCATCAGCTATTGACATTGCGAATATTTCGGCCTACTTTGTAGCAGTTCAATCGGACGGGCATCCGATTTTGCTCTCAAAGCATTTTGTAAAAGAATGAAAACACTGAACGCGGAGGTGATCGTATCGTCTGGATCGGGTGAGCCAAAGCCTTCGTTCGTTTTCACTAATCATTGAAGTGTAGGAGATAGAAATGAAGAAACTTACCGTTTGGGCTCTGTTGGCCATGCTGGTCATCGCGGGCTCGGCGTTTGCGGCCCCGGTGGGCGTCGTCGGTAACGCGACGTTCGACACGGGCAACCCGACGACGACCGACAACGATGACAGCTGCGACATCGGCGTGGCGCCGGCCGCTACGCTGCTGCTGCCGTACTTTGAGGTTTCTCAGAGCGGCAACGAGACGACGCTGTTCACGATCACGAACACGTCGGCTGAAGAGCAGATCGCGCACGTGACGCTGTGGACCGATTATTCGTTCCCGGTCATCGACTTCAACATCTACCTGACCGGCTATGACGTTCAGGCGATCAACCTCCATGACGTGATCTGGCGCGGCATCATCGCTCCGGAGCTCGGCACGGGCACGGACGTCTCGGACGTCGGCGATTTCTCGGTGGACAACCCGGATCTCGACCTCGACAACTGCGACGAACTCCCGGGTCGTGTCGGTGACGTCTATGCGCTGCGTATGCAGCGTGCGTTCACCCTCGGCAGCGTCGCTGCCTTCGGTAGCTCGCCGGCTTGCGCCACCATCGGCGGTCAGCACACCAACGCCGTTGGTTATGCGACGATCGACGTTGCTCGCGTTTGCTCGATCAACCTTCCGACGTCCGCTCCGTACTTCGCGACGGAAATCATGTTCGACAACGTCCTCGTTGGTGACTACCAGCAGGTCAACAGCACGAACAACTTCGCCCAGGGCAACCCGATGGTCCACATCCGTGCGATCCCTGAGGGTGGTCTCCCGGGCACCGCGGTCGACACCAACTTCGACCGCACGTTCTACAGCCGCTACCAGCCGCTCGGCGGTGGCCTCTTCGGTACGGCCGACCGTCGTCAGCCGCTTCCGTCGGTCTTCGCTGCTCGCTGGATCAACGGTTCAGCGTCTGACTTCCAGACCAGCTATAAGATCTGGCGCGAAGGCGTCGTGACCGCAGGTTCGGTTTCCTGCTCGTCGTGGCCCCTGAACGTCACCTCGATCACTGAGACGGTTATCTTCGACGAAGAAGAGAATCCGGAAGGCGCCGCTCCTTCGGAAGTCATCTCGCCGCCGCTCACCACGACCTACATCCTGCCTGAGACCTCGCTTACCCGTGTGACGGATACGTCGGTGTTCCCGCGTCCGACCACCGGTGCGGTCGCTGGTTGGGTGTACCTCAACCTTGACAACAACGAGTCCGATGACATCGCCTCCCAGAACTGGGTCGTCGTCTCGATGCGCGCAGAAGGCCGTTACTCGGTCGACTTCGACGCAGCGTGGCTTGCGAACGGTTGCTCGGCAGCCTTCGGTACCTCGGAAGTCAACGTTCCGAGCGGTATCGTGATCGGACCCGCGGTTGCGGAAGACCCGACCAACCCGGTCGAGAACTTCAACCCGTAATCCTCATCACAATCGCAGTAGCCGAGAGGCGGGCTGGATTTCCAGCCCGCCTTTCTTTTTGCTCGCTCGAGCGCAGCGCTCGTACGATTCACTCGCTTCGCTGGATCGACCAAAAAAATCTTGCAATGCTTTGACAGCTGCTTACAATAACGTTCGTCCTCACGTCCGTCACTCTGTCTCGACAATCACCGGGGGTGTCAATTTGAAGTTCACTTGGAAATTCGTGATCGCTTCGCTCGTCGTTGCGCTCGCGGCCAGCTCTGCGTTCGCGCAGAATTATCCGATGCCTGGCAGCGCGTCCGCGGCGCCTGTGATCTGCACGAACTGCGAAGGCTCGAATGCCTCAGGCGAATTGAATAAAGGCTTGCCGACGTACCCGTATCGCGCTCCGATTACGAGGTTCGTCGGCCGGTACGTGGACTCCAGCACCACACTTTCCATTCAGCACGTTGGTTTCCGCACTGCGCGCTCCGGCCGTAATCGTTTTGCCGGTTCGCAGCGCGGCAGCGTTCCTCCGCGTGCCTACCTCACGGTCGGCGAGTGCGTAGCGGGATATACGATGCCTTCGCTGTTCGACACCGTGCTCCCGAGTGCGATGGAGTCGGTTGGTATCGTGAACACTGGCTCGCGAATCGCCGGCACCGGACGCGATCCGCTCGAAAAAATTCAGATCTTCGACTCGTTCATCTATCCAGAGGCGACGATGTCGGGCTGGAAATGGCAGTTGTTCGATACGCAGCACACGCTCGGCGATTTCGATTTCGACGATCGCGGAATGGTGTACGCGGCGTTCCCGCCCTACGGCTGGGCAATCATGCGTGACGGCGCCACCGGTGGGAGCCACATGGCGTTTCAGTGGCAGGACTGGGAAGACAAAACCATCCCGCAGCCATACAAAATCATTTCGCTCAAGGCGAACAATCGTTACTACGTCATTACGAGCGAAACCAGCGCCACGAAGCACATGCGCTGGGACGTGACGGACCCCACGAATCCGACGGTCAGTGTCACGCGTACCGGCCCGTCGTGGGGAATCGGTGCGTGGGCGAAGTACGATGCCGGCCAGCGCCTCGCGTATATCGGCGGTGACGGCCTCGTTCACATTTGGAATTACTCCGATTTCGTTACCAGTGGTCAGGAGATCATCTCGTTTCCGATGTCCGCCGACCGCTCGGCTCTCGATATTGCGTTCGATGAGAATGGCACGCTGTGGGTTGCCGAGACCGATCCGCGGCGCGTCAACACCAACGTTCTCACGAAGATCACTCCCAGCGGGTCCACTTACGTTCGCCAGACGTTCGACGTTTATGGCAAGAAGTTTTCGCCGAAGTACATCAGCGCCGCTGGTGGCTTCGTCGCGCTGGCGGGTAGCAGCACCATTTACACCGGTTCAAACGGTCTCGACGTGATCCTGCTGAAAGTCAACGGCGGTGTTCCGACGAAGGTTGACACCGACGACTTCTTCACGAAGTACTACCACACCGCGCCTTCGGGATATGCACAACCGCCTGTGAATGGCGGTTACACCGGATTGCAGTCGGGTATCGCGCTTTATAAATGGGAAGGGAAGGTCTACCTCTTCTACAGCGCATTCGGACTCGGTGACGTTTACGAGCTCGAAGGCAGCGATTCGATCTCCATTCAGATGAAGACGGCGTCCTTCGGCACGGTCAATCCGAATTCGAAGGCGACACAGACGGGTCCCTTCCTCGGCGACATCGTCACGTTTAACGCCAAGAGCTCGAACCCCTCACAAACCTACAGCGTGAACTGGGACTTCGGGAACCCTGATTCGGAATCGCTGAATTACAAAACTTCTAATACCGGTGTTGACGTCACTCACCAATACACCGGTCTCACGAGCGCCACGCAGATCTCGCAGGCGAAGAGCGTTACGGTCAATGTGTCCGGCGATACCTCGATCTCAGCCGCGCTGCCGGTTGCACTCAAGGTTCCGGAAGTTCGCGCCGGCTTCCCGAATGGGGCGAACGCATGGACCGCGGTTACGAGCGCAAACGCCGCCGCGAATCTGAAGGCCGTTGCCGGACAGGTATTCACTGATGCCTCGGACGGCTCGGTCGAAAGCCACTTCGGCACTTGGAACATCGATGGCGTAGACACGACGATCAAGCCGAACGGCACCGTCCCGGTGGGTGCGCTCGGCCAGCACACGGCGAAGCTCACCGCGAGCTACGGTCGTTATGACAACACGCTCTTCACGATCACCAAGCCGTACAACACCGCCACTGGCAACATCGTCTACACGGTTGTGCCGTTCATGGCGAAGATGAATACTCCGGTGAAGTCGGGGACGAACGTCACGTTCTCCGGCACCGGCATTTACACCACCGACACCTCGATCCTCTCCGCGACGCAGTGGACCGTCACGTGGACGCTCTCCAGCGCCGGTGCGTCCGCCGCGGCAACGCAGTCCAACACCGTTGCCCTCGGACAGATCCCGAATTTCGTTGTCCCGGCCCCGATCGCGCCGAACAGCACGATCACGCTCGACGTCTCCGTCGATCCGACGAAGGTCAATGGTCCCTCGCAGTACGCGAGCACTCAGGAGTCGCAGATTCTTTCGACTCCCGATCCGAAAATCGTCGTCACCGGTTGTGACCACGTTGGCGACCCGTGCCAGGTCACTGCTACGTCGATCTCCGGCGCTTCCACCAGCGACTGGGCCGTGACCTGGACAATCAAGCAGAGCGGTAACCAGATCGCCACCGGCACGACGAACCCCTTTTCGCCGGCGCTCTCGGAAGCTGGCAGCTACAGCATTTCGCTGAAGGTCGTGAAAACGGTCTTCGAAGCCAATGCTGCGGACAAGCTGCTGACGGTCGGAGCCGCACTTTGCGGACCGCTTCCGACTGCCGAAGAAATCTCGATCAGCAGCGGTTGCTCGACGAATTGCCAGGCGAACACGGACATCAAGTTCATCGCCTCGTCGCTCGCATACAACTTCCAGGACTGCGATTCATTCACCTGGAACTTCGGTGACGGCGGTACCGGCACCGGCAAGAGCCTCTTCCACAAGTTCACGACGAACAAGACGTACACCGTCAAGTTGACGGTCAAGAACGCCACGAATACGACTGGCATCTCGACCACCGAAAGCATCACCGTTGGTTCGTCGAGCAACCCGGATCCGCAGCAACCGACGTGCGCCGCGCCGGACGACGTGATGATCAGCGGCTGGTCGGGTCAGCTCGGTTGTTCTCCGACGCAGGCTTGCAAAGTTGGTGAGCTGATCACGTTCTTCGCAAAGCGCGCGTCCGCGTCCACGTTGTTGTCGTGCGACACCGTCGATTGGCAGTTTGGCGACGGAAACTCCACGACGAACAAAGTGCAGACGCGCAACACGTATAACAACGCCGGCACGTATGAGATCTCGCTCGTCGTCACGAACGAGTTCGGCTCGTCGCAGGCGATCAAGCGCAACATCACCATCGTGCCGGACACGAACAGCAGCTGCGCGAATGCTCCGACCGAAGGCAGCATCGTCGTGAAATACGAAGGTGCCACCAGCGGATGCCGTGACACGAACACGACTCCTTGCCAGAAGGGCGAAGCGATCAACTTCCGCATCAGCACCATCGGCTACTCGATGCAGACGTGCGACAACGTCTCCTGGAACTTCGGCGACAACACGACGTCGACGTCGCGCACGCCTTCCAAGACGTATCCGACGTCCGCGACCGCGGGCTCGTATCACGTCGTGGTGACGGTCTCGAACACGAACGGCCAGGCCACTGGTGATTTCACGGTTCCGTTCACCGCCGCCAGCGCCGAACCGGCACCGCAGCTCACGTTTGAGAGCTTCCCGACGACCGGACAGACCAACAAGAGCATCACGTTCAAGGTCAACTCGAACCTGAGCGCGACTGGTTGGGTCTGGAACTTTGGCGACACCGGCAGCATCAACACCAACGCGTCGCAGATCGGTACGTCGAACACCATGACGCACACGTTCACGACGAAGGGCAACTACAAGGTCTCTGTCTCGGCGCGCAACGCTGCAGGACAGCCGACTGATCAGGTGGGCTCGGTTCTTTCGCCGACGATCGTGATCGCCGAAGCTCCAGCGATTCCGACATACAAGTACCTGCTGCCGGTTGTGACGCACATTGGTGGTCAGAACAACAGCTCGTGGCGCACGGACGTGCAGGTGTACTCGCAGGATCCGACGGTTTCGCCGTCGAAGCCGCTCACGATGTCGGCGGTTCTGCGCGACATGACGCGCACGCTCGAAATCCCGAGCTCGACGTACATCTACGAAGACTTCATGCGCGTCTTCACGACGGGCAACGACTCTGGTCCGGTGGTCATCACCGTTCAGAGCCAGTACGCTCCGCAGATCTGGACGCGCACGTACAACGTGACCGAGGCTGGTACGTTCGGTCAGTTCATCCCGGCGATTCGCATCGACGAAGCTGGTGCCGGCAGCGCGTTCGGTTCCGGCAAGTACTTCATCGCCGGCCTCCGTCATAACGATCGCTATCGCACCAACCTCGGATTCGTGAACCCGAACCCGTCGTCGGTGAACGCCCTCATCAAGGTCTTCAACGATCACGGTGAGTCCCTCGGTTCGTTCACTCGTCCGCTCGGTTCGTTCCAGCTCGATCAGTTCGCGATCACCGCCGCTCTGCCGAGCTTGCCGAAGGATCGTCCGTTCAGCGTCGAGATCTCGGTACCGGAAGGTCAGTGGCTGATTGCATACGCATCGCTGATCGACGGTGGCTCGAATGATCCGGTCTTCGTTCAGGCGGTTCGCGAGAGCGACCTCAAGTCCGAGGACTACCGCACGCTGATGGTGCCGGGCGTCGGTCACACCGGTGCATGGCGCAGTGACGCGACCGTGTTCAACGCGAACGGTCGCCAGGTGAACGTCGATCTCACGTACTACGACGGCACCGGCGCGAAGAAGGGCGAGGCGCTCAACGTCCCGATCAAGGGCGGCGAGTTCCTGCAGTACGACGACCTGATCAAACAGGGCGTCTTCGGCAGCGTGGACGATTCGGTCGGCATGATGCGGATTGCTGTGACTCCCGCGTTCTCCGAAGAGTTGTTCCCGCTCGCATTTGCGCGCACCTACAACGATGACGGCAGCGGCCGCACGTTCGGCCAGGGCATCAGCGGATTCGCCGCGGCTCGTGCGAACGTCAAGGCCAACAAGCCGGCACTCATCCCGGCGGTTCGCGACAACTCGCGCTTCTACACGAACATCGGTCTCACCAACACGACCGGCTCTCCGGTCACCGCGACGGTGAAGTTGCTCGATCCGGCGACGGGACTCGAAGTGCTGTCTCGTACGTACGAACTGAGCGCGTACCAGAGCGTCGTTGGTGAGTTCAAGCTCGAAGGACGCGACAATGCGTCCCTCAAGGTCGAAGCGAATGGCAGCATCTGGGCGTTCGCATCGATCATCGATCGCAATACCAAGGATCCGGAGTACGTGGCGGCAACCCCGCTTCCGTAAGACCGCTTCTGTGGGTCCCCTGAAGTGGCGGGCTACGGCCCGCCACTTCGCTTTTGGGACGACTCTTTGGACGCTCACCGAGACAACTTCGTAGAATGTCCGCGATGGAGATTGCCGTTCGTGCCGACGATGTGTCGAAGCACTACGACATGTACCGCCGGCCGATCGATCGTTTGATTGAAATGGTCACGCGGCGGCCGCGGCATGTGTCGTTTCCCGCGCTCGAAAACGTTTCGTTCGAAGTCGAGAAAGGCGAGACCGTTGGCATCATCGGCCAGAACGGTGCGGGCAAGAGCACGCTGCTCAAACTTCTCTGCAGCGTGACGCGGCCGAGCTCCGGCACGCTCTCGACGCACGGAACCATCGCGTCGATCCTCGAGCTAGGCACCGGCTTCCATCCCGAGTTCACCGGCCGCGATAACGCCGCGCTCAACGCCGCGATCCTCGGCCTCACCGCCGCGCAGGTTCGCGAGCGTTTGCCGTTGATCCTCGAATTCTCCGAACTCGGTTCCTTCGTCGATCGTCCGGTGAAGACCTACTCCTCGGGCATGTACATGCGGCTCGCGTTCTCCGTCGCGGTCAACGTGAATCCCGACATCCTCATCATCGATGAAGCACTCGCGGTCGGCGACGGTCACTTTCAGAAAAAGTG
>JACZCU010127579.1_pt1 | contig 31190 bp, 29 predicted proteins | sample 8641851 | NCBI WGS metagenome assembly JACZCU01 (sample SAMN15324605, study PRJNA640507) | soil metagenome | isolation source: monocropping sugarcane control | place: China: Luxin town, Laibin City, Guangxi Province | collected 2019-07-25 | depth 10cm m | reverse complement strand
CTGAAGAAGGCACGGCGGGCTGAGAGCCCGCCGCTCCACCTACAACTGCCTCTTCGCCAGCACGCTCATCCGATCGCGCAACCGATGCCCTAACGATCGCGCGTTCCATCGCTCCAGCGTCCATTCGTGCGCGTGCTGCACATCGCGCTCAAATGCGGCGACGAGCTCGTCGCACACATCGCGATCGTAAATCGCGACCGTGATCTCGTCGTTGATGCGGAACGAGCGCGGATCGAAATTCGTCGAGCCGATCGTGCACCATTCGCGATCGATGATCATCACCTTCTGATGCAGTCCGCTCATCGCGTACTCGTACACGACTGCGCCCGCATCGAGCAGCGGTCCGTAGTAGTGATGACTGGCGTGTTGCACGATCGGAAAATCGCTCGTGCCCGATGACGGCAGCATCAACTTCACGACGACGCCGCGCTGCACCGCTTCCGCGTACAAACGCAACGCGTGACGATCGGGAAGAAAGTATGGATTCTGCAGAAGAATCTCGCGTTGTGCCGATGCGATGGCGAGGTAGTAGAGCCGATGCACGGCGGTCGCGGTTTCGGGCGGCGCGGCGTACGCGACATGCGTCGGAATCTCGCCCGCGTGCGGAAGCTCGGGAAAGTATTGCGGACCCGCGAGTGCGCGTCGCGTGACTTTCACCCAGTTCTCGAGAAACGCGGTCTGCAACTCCGCGACGACCGGACCTTCGAATCGTGCCGCGGTGTCGCGCCAGCCGTCGTTGCGCAGACCGCCCCACAAATCCGAGATGCCGTGTCCGAACGTGTAGCCGATGCGGCCGTCGATGATCGCGATCTTGCGATGGTCGCGATTGTTGTACCAGCCGAGCTCGCGCAATCGCGCGCGGTGATAGACGCGAAAGTCGACACCCGCTTTGCGCATCGTCGCCCACGCCTGCGGTGATGTGGTCTTTGCGCCACGCTGATCGACGAGCACTCGCACTTCGATGCGTTGCGCCGCCGCACTCAGCGCCGCGACGACGCGATCGGAGATCACGCCATCGGCCCACAGGAAGGTCTCGAGATGAAAGTGATGCTGCGCGCGTGCGAGATCGTCGAGCAGCGCCGCGAAGAACGACTCGTCCTGAACGATCTTCACGCGATTGCCTTCGATCACTCGCCCGTACGTGAGCGCGGCGATCGATCGCATGAGTGAGCGCACCTCGCCGCGCGGCAGATCGACGTGCACGCTTCTCCGCCGCGTGCGCGACCAGAGGATGAACGAAACGACGATCGCGACGAGAGCGGCCGCGGCAGTAAGTGCGATGCGCAACAAGCGCGAGTGTTAGTGCAAGACAGTAGCCGGTAGTCGGTAGTCAGTAGTCGGGAGGCCCCCAACCGCCACGGTTTCGCCGAAACGGACGTGGCCGGGTGGAGGCCTCCCGACTACCGACTACTGACTACCGACTACCGCGTCCGGGCAACGCCTGTGCAATTCACCACCTCGTGGCCTTGCGAAAGAAACTGAAGAAGCTGGTGCCGTACTGGCTCACGTCGCATCACGAGCAGGTTTGCGTGACGTGCGATGCGCCGCACGCGTACGCGGTCGAGGTGCGCTGCGTGGCGTGCGATGAAGCGAACTGTCCGTTCTGCATCGTCGTCGTTGCGGGAGAGCCGTTCTGTCCGGCTTGTCATGACGAAGGGAGGCCCTCGCGATGGCGGCGCGAGCAATCTGGAAGGGCGTAGTGCATGTCGGCACGCTCGAAGTGCCGGTGAAGTTGTATTCGGCGATCTCGGATCACTCGGTGCGTTTTCGTCTGCTCCACAAAACCGACAAGGAGCCGGTGAAGCAGAAGCTCGTCAGCGCGGAAAGCGAAGAGCCGGTCGAATACGCGGAAGTGAAGAAAGCGTATCCGCTCACGCGCGGTCGTCTCGTGTTGCTCGAGCCGGAAGAGCTCGACGAGTTGAAGCCGAAGGATTCGCGCGACATCAACATCACGCGGTTCGTCGGCGCGGGCGAGATCGATCATCGCTGGTACGAGCGCGCCTACTACCTCGGGCCTGACGGCAATCAAAAGGCCTACTTCGCGGCCGCCGCGGCACTCGAGAAGAAAAAGAAAGAAGGCGTGGCGCGCTGGGTGATGCGCGATCGCGAATACATCGGCGCGCTGCGCGCGGAGCACGGCTATCTCATGCTCATCGTGCTCCGGCATGCCGAAGAGATCATTGCGGCCGAGGCGCTGCAGCCGCCGGCGGGACGTGCGTTGACGCAGAAAGAGCTTGAGATGGCGATGCAGCTCGTCGATGCACTTCACGGCAAGTTCGAGCCCGCGAACTATCGCGATGAATATCGCGCGCGCGTCATGGAACTCGTCGAATCGAAAGCCGCGGGCCACAAACCGAAACTGAAAGTGTTCCGCGCGAAGAAAGCGCAGGAGCCGGATGAAATCAGTGACGTGCTCGCGGCCAGCCTGGCGAGCATGAAAAAGAAGAAGGCAAGCTGATGGCGGCAACGGAAGAAGAAGTCGAAAGCGGACAACCGGGAGGACTGCGCTCGTTCTGGACCGGCACGATCTCATTCGGACTCGTGACTGTTCCCGTGGCGTTGTACGCGGCCACGCGTCCGCGTGCGATCTCGCTGAAGATGATCGGCCCCGATGAAGCGCCGGTGCGTCGTCGCTATGTTTGTTCGAAAGATGAGAAGCCACTCTATGCCGACGACATCGTGCGCGGCTACGAGATCGAGAAAGGGAAGTTCGTCGTCGTCAGCGATGAAGAGCTCGAAGCGATCGAGCCGCGCAAATCGCGCGAGATCGATCTGCAGCTCTTCGTCGATCTCGCGGACATCGATCCGATGTACTTCGAGCGCGCGTACTACCTCGTCCCCGGCAGCGGAACGAACAAAGCGTATCGATTGCTCGCCGAGGTGATGGAGAAACGGGAAGTGGCGGGGATTGCGACGTTCGTCATGCGCGCGAAGGAATACCTCGTCGCGATCATCGCGGAGAACGGAATCCTGCGCGCCGAGACGCTGCGATTCGAAGATGAGATTCGCACGCCCGAAGACATCGGCTTGCCGAAGATCGCGAAATCAACGGCTGCTGATGTGAAGAAGTTCGAGACGCAGATCGCCAGTCACGCGAAGAAATTCGATCCGCGCGAGTTCCTGCACGATTACTCCGAGCGACTCGAAAAGCTCGTGCACGCGAAAGAGAAAAAGAAAACGGACATCGTGCGTGCGCCCGAGGAGTCGAAGGATGAAGAGGGCGGTGGCGAGGTCGTCGACTTACTCGCCATCCTGAGCAAGAGCCTCGGCGGATCCGTGAAAAAGCCGGCGCGCAAAGCACCGGCTCGGAAGAAAACCTCTTCGAAGAAAACGAGCGCGAAGAAGAAGTAAACGCGAGTCGCTCCGCGGCCGCACGCATCGTTAACCACTCCAGCGACTCGTCCACCGCTGAAGTGTGCCCGGAGCTCAACTGCTGAGTACGCTACAATCCTTGCGTATCTCCCTCGTTAATGAAGATTTCCCTCGTGGTGCGAAGGCGCGCCCAAGGAGGTTGCGTGGATCACGCGAACGTCTACATCCAAAACACGACCAAATCAAAGGTGCTCATCCAGCTTTATCACGTGAGCTACACCTACTGGGATGATCAGGTGATCGTGATCGCCTCGGAAGGCGCCGCGTTCCGCGCGGACCAGAGCGAGAAGGTTGGTCCGATGCGCGTCGGCTACGGGACCGGCCTCGGTCACCTCACCGACACCGACCGATGGTGGGTCGTGTTGTCGGTCTACGAAGGCTCGGACGCGGGTGTGTACGCCAGCGAATTGGGCGCGACGATGACCAGCAAGGACTCCGGCAAGAACCTCGACTTCACCGTGGACACGACGCAGTTCTCCATCAAGCTTGCGAGCACCACGACGCATTCGACGATGAAGAAGCGACACTCGTTCGGCAAGATCGCCAACGTGTTCGTGTTGATGCTCGAGAATCACTCGTTCGACAACATCTTTGCTCGCTCGGGGATCAACGGCATCACCGTCGCGCCCCAGGGAGCGTCCAACTCGTACAACGGCACGGACTATCCAGTTACCTCGGACGCGCCGACATCAATGCCGACCGATCCCGGCCACGAGTTTTTCGACGTGGTCGAGCAACTGGGAGGCGCAGGCGCGTCGTTCGTGACACCCAACTATCCGCCGGTCAACAACTCGGGATTCGTCAGCAACTACGCGACGACGACATCCGAAGGGAACCCGCCGAAGGAGGCTGACCGCCGGATGATCATGGCCTGCTTCGACACGCGCAGTCAGCTTCCGACGATCTACTCACTCGCACGCGAATTCGCAATTTGCGATCAATGGTTTTCGTCGATGCCCGGTCCGACGTGGCCTAACCGCTACTTCGTGCATGGGTCGTCATCCTCCGGCCTCGATCACAGCCCGGACAAGTTCGACATGGCCGCGACCGAATCCCTCAGCGGGTTCTCGTTCAAGAACGGCTCGATCTTCGACGCGCTCAAGAATCATGAGCAATCGTTCCGCATCGTCATGGACGAAGACGGCCCGATCGGCGGGTCGGTCCCGCAGGTGACCTCGCTCCAGGGCTTGCTCTGGCCGTTTGCGGTCGACTCGCTGCAGGATTTCACCAAAGCGCTTCAAGGCTACTATCCGGCGACCTACACGTTCATCGAGCCGAACTACGGCGACGCATCGTCAGGCACATATCGCAAAGGCTCGTCTCAACATCCGAAGGACGACACGGCACGCGGCGAGAAACTGATCAATCAGATCTACGAAGCGATCCGCAATTCGCCGCTGTGGGAGTCGAGCATGTTCGTGATCGTCTACGACGAACACGGCGGGTTCTACGACTCGGTCGAGCCGCTGGCAGCGACGCCACCCGGTGATTCAGACACAACATCCAGGTACTGCAAGCACGGCTTTACGTTCAATCAATACGGCGTGCGTGTGCCCGCGGTTGTCGTGTCGCCGTGGATTCCAGCGCGGACCGTCAGCAAGACGCTCTACGATCACAGTTCGATCCCTGCGACGCTCGAAAAAATCGTCGGCATGGAACCTCTGACCGAGCGCGACAAGCAGGCCGCCAGCCTCACTGATCTGCTCACCCTCGATGCTCCTCGGCCGGACTGCCCGCAAATGCTCAGCAGCCCGGCCCAGTTGTCAGATTTCATTCAATCGTTTTTGCCGGAGAAGGCCGCGGCCGTCGAACGCGAGCCGCTGCCCGAGTCGGACAACCTGCTCGGATTCCTCGCCATCGCGCGCAAGACCGAGCTCGAGATGGCCGATCCCAGCGAGCACGCGGCCATCCACGAACGATTCAACTCGCTGCAGACGCGCGGCGGAGCGAGGGTTTATCTCGAAGAGGTCGCGTGGAGGGTGCGGCAGGTTCGCGAGCGGTGGCGTGAAGAACAACTGCGCGAGCGCCTGCCGCAGACCACCGCGTAAGTTTCGAAGCAGAGGAGACCACGAACATGTCTCAGTGGGAACCGACCACCGCATTCGCCAAAGTCGTTTACGCTGCAGGATTCGAATACGACCCTTCGCAGGACATCATCTATTCGCGCATGCATGCCCTGCAGCGCAACTTTGGCTACGCGTACGCCTACGACGATTACGCACTCGACGCGGGCATGATCATCGACTGCGAGCCGATCTTCTTCGATTACGACGGCAAGGTCTGGATGATCGAGCTCTGGAAAGGGCAGTACGGCATCGAGACCGGATGCGAAGTCGGAGTCTACGTACGCGATCCGAAGAACAACAACTTCCCGCTGCCGATCCTCGACAAGGTGCTCGGTGCGCGTAAGTACGATCCCAATCCCGAGCACAATCTTTTCTTCAATTGCGCCAACGACAAACAGATGCTCGAGATCGGCTTCGTGCTCTACCGCGACGGCAAGAAGTTCTTCCAATGCGGGCCGGAGACGCACTGGTGGCTGACCGGATTTCGCTGGGGCGTGTACTCCGATCCGAAGGACCTCAGCATGGAGATCACGATCCGGCTCAAAGACTCGGCGATGGAGAATGCATTCGTCACTTCGCTGCGCGGCATGGGCTACACCGACATTCACGTCGACGGCTCGAGCCATCGTGTGAGTTTTACGTTTGCTGAACCGAAGAGCAATCAGCCGCGTTCGCAAAGTCCGTTGCTGCCTGCCGTGCAGACGCTGTTGCAGGGTTACGTCGCGGCCTACGACGCGCTGAACCTGCCGAACAACGATCCCAATCACCTGCCTGCGAACTCGATCGCGAGCGTCGAGGACGTGTTCCTCGGCCACAGCAGTTTCTACGACAACCTGCTGGCCAATGCGATCGGCGATTACGATCAGTGGCGCGAGGTCATCGCGCATCTGAAAGGCTTCAAGCTGATGGACTTCTCGTGCAACGTCGAGATGCAGAACAAGAGCACCATCTTCACGCTCGTTCTCGACACCACGCATGCCGCTCACGGCACCTACGATCAGCTTCCGCCGCAGCAGATCCCCGCGGGCCAGGTGGGCAGGTTCATTCTTCAGGACAACTTTGGCATTCACGGTGCCGAGGGTTGGGTGACGTATGCGCTGCGCACCACCAACGGCAGCTCGACCCCGATCCAGTTCAAGTATGAGTGTCCCACCGGCGCGTACAGCAACGACGTGGAGATCCTGCCCCCGTCGTCAAACATGCGCTTCTACGCGAAAGTCGGCGACAAGAATTGGCAGCCGGTCGACCACGTGCCCGAGAACGGACACCCGCTGTATGTCCAGTTCGTGATCTACGATCATTGATCGCGGGGTCGAATTTCGCATAATCCGATTCCCGGAGGAACGAAACGTTGACCAGGCCCATCATTGGAATCCCCACCGACATCTACACGCCCGACACCGGGCGCGAGCGCGCGTTCGTGTATCTCACGTACGTCGAGGCATTGCGGCGCGCGGGTGCGGTGCCGGTGCTGATTCCGCCGCAGCCGGAGAATGCGCGGCAACTCGTCGAGACGCTTGATGGTGTCGTGCTCGCGGGCGGCTTTGATTGCGATCCATCGCTGTACAACGAGACCGCGCATGCGACGCTGGAGCCGATGGATCCTCGCCGTCAGGAAAACGAGCTTGCGATCGCACGCGCGGCGTACGAAGCCGGCATCCCGACGCTCGGAATCTGCCTCGGCATGCAGATGATGAACGTCTCGCGGGGCGGTTCCCTCATTCAGGACATCGACTCTGCCGTCGAGACCGACATCCGCCACGCCAGCATTCCGGAAGACCGCGCGCGCCACGACGTCATCGTCGACGCCGGCTCGCGTCTCGCCACGATGCTCCCGTCACTCGAATTCAACGTGAACTCCTCGCATCACCAGGCCGTCTCGCGCGTTGGAGAAGGCCTGCGCGTCACCGCCCACGCACCGGATCAAGTCGTGGAAGCGATCGAAGATCCGAAACACCCGTTCTTCATCGGAGTGCAGTGGCACCCGGAGGACATGGCGGGGGAGGCGAGCGCGGAGGGGGTGTGGGGGGCGTTCGTGCGTGCGGCGCGAGAGCGGAGACTGGTGGGCGCGAAGTAAGAGATGAGTGATGAGAGATGAGTGATGAGGTACGACACGCGGTGGCGAGACGCCACGGCCTGCGACATGACGTCACATCAACGAACGTGTTTCTCGTCAGCGCCTGTCGTACCTCATCACTCATCTCTCGTCGCTCATCGCTCCGAGCGCAGCTCTCTCCTCTCGCAACACCTGCGCAACGTCCGTCGCCGCTCGGAATACCCCTGCACGCCATGCCCGTTTCGCAGCCCGGAGGCCCTACTTGACCCGAAGAACTGGATTGCTTGCCGCCGCGATGGCGCTCGTTCTCGCTCCGCAACTCTTTGCGGGTACCTGGCACAAGTCCGTGGCCGCGGCGCAGAAGGTCGCGAAGGAAAAGCAGCAGCTCATCCTCGTCGACATGTTCGCGGACTGGTGTGGCTGGTGTAAGCGATTCGAGCTCGAGGTCTTTCCCTCGCTCGCGTTCCAGCAGGCCACCGACGACATGGTCCTCCTGCGCCTCAACACCGAAGACGGCGGCGAAGGCACGCAGATGGCGCGCAAGTACGGCGTCAGCTCGCTGCCGACCTTCGTGGTCATCGATCCCGACCTCAGCATCGCCGGACAGATTCGCGGCTACTCCCCTGCGAACGAGTTCGCGAAACAACTCGCGGATGTGCGTGCGCAACACGTCGCATTCCTCACGCGCGTGAAAAACGAGCCGAAGATTGCGAAGGATTACATCCAGCGCATTCAGCTCGCGAAGGACTTCCTCGGCCGCTCCGCGTACGACAAGAGCGATCCGCGTCTGCAGAAGTTGATGAGCGAGAAAGGCGTGCCGCCGTCGATTCGCGACGAGGCGTACTACCACCTCGCCATGAGCGCCTATTTTCAGGGCCGCCCCGACGACGCGCTCAAGACCGTGCGCTCGCTCACGAAGATCAGCAAAGTCGGTGAGTACGTCGAGCGTTCGCGCCTTCTGGCCGGACAGATCTACATGCAGCAGGGCAACTGGCTCGCCGCCGCGAACGAGTTCCGCGATTTCAAGAAGACCTATCCGAACTCGAAGCTGAACGCGAACATCGACGCGGTCCTCCCGGACGTCGAGCGTCGTCTGGCCGCGTCCGGAAAGTAAGTCATCAGTGAAAAGACAGTACGCGTTGTTCCTGGCGTTTCTCGCATTCGCCGTCGCTCCCGCTTTCTCTCAGCTCGGCGGATTCGGCGGACCCGACTCGTTGCCGAAAGCAACGATCACCGGCTCGATTCACACGCGCGGCGGTGATGACGTCGAAGGCACCATCGTCGCGACGATCGACAACGGCTGGCACGTCAACTCGAACAAGCCGACCGAAGAGTTCGCGATCCCGACGGTGCTCGAGCTCGATCCCGCAACCGCGGAGCTCACCGCGGCGAGTTTCCCGCCGCATCAGTTGAAAGCATTCGAGTTCACTGGCGGCAAACCGCTCGCGGTGTTCGACGGCACGTTCAACATCGGTTTCCGCGCGAAGCTGAAGCCGGGCGCGACCAAGATCGATGCGAAGCTGAAGTTCCAGGCGTGCAGCGATCGCGTGTGTCTCCCGCCGAACGTCGCGACCGCATCGATCGACATCAGCAAACTCACTCCCGCGCCTGCCACGTCGACAACAACTGCGCCCGCGGCAAACGCGAATTTCACGCCGCTCACCGAAGCGCCGAAAGACGCGCAGCCGAAGGATCGCCTCGCGCAGACGTTCGCGAACAAAGGATTGCCGCTCACGCTCGCGATTCTGTTTCTCGGCGGACTCGCGCTGAATCTCACGCCGTGCGTCTTTCCGCTCATCCCGATCACGCTCGGATTCTTCGCGATGCAGAGCGATGGCCGTCGTGCACGACGCTTCGGCTTGTCGTTCATGTACGTCCTCGGCATCGTCATCACGTACTCGACTCTCGGCGTGCTCGCCGCGCTTTCCGGAAAACTCTTCGGCGCGTGGCTGCAGCATCCGGCGGTGCTCATCGGTTTCGCGCTGATGATGCTCGTGCTCGCGTCGTCGATGTTCGGCGCGTTCGAGATTCAACCGCCGCAGTGGATCGCGAATCGCTCGCAGGGCCGCGCGGGCATGACCGGCGCGCTGATCATGGGATTGCTGATCGGCATCGTCGCGGCACCGTGCGTCGGACCGGTGGTGATCTCGCTCATCGGACTCGTGGCGTCGCTCGGCAGTCCGTTGTTAGGCGGACTGATGTTCGCCGCGCTCGCATTCGGACTCGGCTTTCCGTATCTCGTCGCGCTGAACGCGTTGCCGCGTCCCGGCGAATGGATGGTAACGGTGAAGAAGGGCATGGGCTTCGTGCTCATCGCCATGGCCGTCTACTTCCTGCGCGCGCTGATCGGCGAGACCGCGTTCCAGTACGGCGTCGCCGCGAGTCTGCTCATCGGTGCGATCTTCATCTTCGTCTCACGCGCGAAAGGCGCGCCGACGCTGCGTTACGCGGTTGCGATTCTGCTGCTCATCGGCGGCATCCTCTTCGCGATTCCGCGCAAACACGAAGGTGGACCGAGCTGGGACAAGTACGACACGAAGGCGATCGCCGAAGCGAAAGCCGCGGGCAAACCGGTGGTGATCGATTTCTACGCCGACTGGTGCATCCCGTGTAAGGAGCTCGACGAGAAGACATTCGCCGATGCGAAGGTCGCGGGCGAGCTCGATCGCTTCGTGCGCATCAAAGCGGATCTCACGGTTCCGAGCGATGCGAAGACGAAAGAGCTGACGAAGCAGTACGCGATTCTCGGCGTGCCGACGATCGTGTTTCTCGATTCGCAAGGCAATGAAGTGAGCGTCGAGCGCGTCACCGGCTTCGAGCCGCCGGACGCGTTCTTGCAGCGCCTGCAGAGAGTGAAGTGAAATGGCGGCATTGACGTCGAAACAGAAGCAGTACCTCAAAGGCCTCGCGCATCCGCTCTCGCCGATCGTGCGCGTCGGCAAAGCGGGAGTGACGGAAGGCGTGATCTCCGAGACGAAGAAAGCACTCGCGTCGCACGAGCTGATCAAAGTGCGCGTCGATGTGGATGACTCGTCCGAGCGGAAGGAAGTCGCGCAATCGCTCGCAAGCGCGAGCGATGCGGAGCTCGTGGGGACGGTAGGGAAGATCGCGGTGCTCTACCGCGAACGCGAAGAAGAACCCGAAATTAAACTGCCGCACTAGCGGAACGCCGCCGCCCCGGCGGCTGAGCACGCGGCGTCCCGCCGCCCGCGCCGAGACGGCGCGTACTCAGCCGGCGAGTCGCCGGCGCTCCGCTTCGTCTACTTCTTCGGAGAGCTCACCGGCGCACCGGCGATCGCGCTTGCCAGCACCTTCGCGGTCACCACTGGTAACGCCTTTGGCGCAGCGGGCTTCGGCTCCGGCTGATTTGGATCGGGCACGCGGAACACCCACGTCGCTTCGACGCGCTTGCCCGTCTTCACATCCGTGCCCCACACCACCGCGCGGTGATACTTCGCTTTCAGCGTGCTGATCGCATTCGAAAGCGCGAGTGCGATCGTTCCGTTCTTCGCATCGTAAGAGTACGGCATCACGGCGCCGGCGCTGAGCAGCGCCATGCCGACTGATTTCGGATCGAGATTCTGAAACGCCGGAATCTTCGCGCTGATGAGCGTCGTCGTCGGCTCGGCTGCGCCCGGCTTCGGCGACATCTCCGCGATCTGCAGCGGCGTCGCGCCCATGTACTTGCGGAACGCGGCGAAGTCCATCTTGTCGTCGATCACGAAGCGCTTCATCTTCAGCGGGTCGCTGCCCTTCTTCACGCGACCGAAGTCGCACGTCAGCGCGGCGTTGTAGCCGGTCTTCTCCGCCATCTTCGCGACCGTGTCGTCGTAATCGCCGTACGGATAGGCGATGAAGTCGACGGTCTTGCCGGTTTCTTTCTCGAGGATCTTCTTGCTCTGCGCGAGCTCGTTGCGCAGCCACACCGCGTACTTGTCGTCATCCATCGACGCGTGTCTGCGCTTCGTGAGGAACGGATGCGTGAGCGCGTGGCTCTGAATGTCGACGCCCGCGTCGGACATCTCTTTGATCTGCGCCCACGTCAATGCGTTCGCGGTCTTGCCGATGATGTTCGGATAGACGAAGACCGTGAACGGGAACTTGCGTTTCTGCAACTCCGGATACGCCTCGGTGTACGTGCTGCGCCAGCCGTCATCGATCGTGATGACCACGGCGTTCTTCGGAATCGATGCGCGCTGTCCGGTGACGTACTCGTAGAGATGACGCAGAGGAATGACGTTGTAGCCGGTCATCTCGATGTAGCGGAGATGCTGGCGGAACGTTTCACGATCGATGTGCATCCGCGGAGCGGCGGGCGCTTCGACGATGTGATAGCAAAGGACGGTGGCCGTGAGTTGATCGCCGTCTGTTCGTCGCGGAGCAGCCAGGGCAGCGACGGAGATGAGGACGAGGATCGTGGCCGTTAACGCGCGCCGCGCGGTCATGTTGCTCCCGTGGTGCAATGAAGTCGAGTTCGTGAATCGGGCCCGCTGCAACATCAATGCCCCGAGGTGTGGCTGCCGGACCGATGGTGTGTATTGTAAACGGTTGGCGGTTGATGGTTATCGGTTGTCAGGAGAAACGCGCAAGATTTTCGTGGGTGATGGCTGGACGGTTCCCCCGACAACGGACAACCATCAACCGACAACCGGCAACCGATCCGGGAATCCTCGCACTTCATTGACGGTTGGCGCCGCCTGAATTAGAGTCGCCCACTTCTTTCGGGAGGCATTTCCATCCATGGATCGTCAACAACGTCATGACCTGAAGCACGACAAGTTCGTCGATGAAATCGGCGCACTGTCGGCCAAGGCGCGCGACAACCAGCGCACTCTCTACATGATCGGCGGCGGCGCCGTACTCATCGCCGCGATCGTGTTCGGCATCTACTTCTTCCGCGGCTCGCGGGAAGACAAGGCGCAGGCGCTGCTCGCCACCGCCATCGAAACGTTCGAGTCGCCGGTCGGAGATCAGGCCGCGCAGCAGTCGCAGACCGCCGCGCCGAAGTTCAAGACCGAAGCGGAGCGCACCGCCGCCGCGGAGAAGCAGTTCAAGGACGTGCAGTCGCAGTACAGCGGCAGCGACGCCTCGGACATCGCGAATCTCTACCTCGCGCGCATCGCCGCCGCGAAGGGCGACGTCAAAACCGCCGAGCCGCTGCTCAAGGAATTCATCGACGAGCATCCGGATCACACGCTCGCCGCGGGCGCGCGCTACAGCCTCTACCAGATGCGCATCGAGAACGGTGACGCGGGTGCGGTGGCGACGGAGCTCGAAGCGGAGCTGAAGAAGAGCGAGCCGGCGCTTCCGGGCGACGCGTTGCTCATGCTCCTCGCGCAGGCGTACGAACAACAGGGCAGCGCCGAGAAGTCGCGCGATGCCTATCGCCGCATCACGACGGACTTCCCCGAGTCTCCGTACGTCGTCGACGCGCAGCGCAAAGCAGGACAAGCGTAAGAGAATTGTTGGCGGTTGATCGTCAACCGCCAACTCATGTCCACGCTCTCCATCCTCATCCTCGCCGTCTGGCTTCTCGCCTTCGGCCGCACGCTGCTCAATCTTCGACTCGTTCCGAGACTGACGCCGCGCGTGCTCGCGCGTTGGCCGCTGGTCTCGATCATCGTTCCAGCGCGCGATGAAGAGCGATCGATCGAACGCGCGGTGCTCGCGTTTCTCGCGCAGACCTATCCCAACTTCGAGCTCATCGTCGTCAACGATCGCTCTGTCGATGCGACGGGCGCGATCCTGCAATCGATCGACGATCCGCGTCTCATCGTCGTCACTGGTGAAGAGCCGCGGGAAGGATGGCTCGGCAAGCCGTGGGCGCTGCATCAAGGCAGCGTTTGCGCGAACGGCGAGCTGTTGTTGTTCGTCGATGCCGATGTCATCTATCAGCCGGATGTGGTCGCATCCGCGGTGACGCGATTCGAGAACAACGACATCGCGTTGCTCTCGCTCCTGCCGCATCTCGAAGTGCAAGGATTCTGGGAGAACGTCGTGATGCCGAATCTCGCGGTGTTCGCGTTCACGTTCCTGCCGATGTGGCTGACGAATCGCACGCGCATTCCGCTGATCGCGGTCGGCGGCGGTCCGGGCAACATGGTTCGTCGCAGCGATTACGACGCCGCTGGCGGTCACGCATCACTCAAAGATGCGGTCGTTGATGACGTGGCGCTCGCGAGGCTCATGCGTCGCAATGGCAAACGTACCGAGGTTGCGCGCGCGGATCATCTTGTCTCCGTCCGCATGTACCACGGCCTCGGCGAGATCATTCGCGGCTTCACGAAAAACGCGTTCGCAGTGTTCGGGCGCAACTACAGCGTCGCGGTGTTTTTTCTCTTACTCGCGATCGTCTTTCATCTCCTCCCGTACGCGCTCGCACTCACCGGCGATGTGTATGCAATCGCGACCGTGATTCTCATCTCGCTCACTCGCGCGATCCTCTTCCGCGCGATCGGATACAACCTCATCAATGCAATCTTCGCGAACCCGCTGATGATCGCGACGTGGTGCTGGATTCTGTTGCGCTCGATGTGGATCACCGGTGTGCGCCGACGCCTCGAATGGCGCGGCCGCAAGTACGACGCGAGTCGAACGAAGTTCGGCGCGGACTGAGTGGAGCGACGGGCTCTCAGCCCGCCGAATGGTTGAGCTTCCGGCGGGCTGAGAGCCCGCTCCACTAGGGAATGCTCAATTGTTGTACTCAGGGAGATGCTGGACTTCGCACAAACTCCTCCTCCTGTCGATGACGACGAGCTTCTCGATTCTTACTCGCGCGCGGTAACCACGGCGGTCGCGCGCATCATGCCGTCGGTCGTGAACATCACGATCGATCAGCGCGGCGGCGGTTCCGGATTTCTCTTCACGCCCGACGGCTTCGTGTTGACGAACAGTCACGTCGCCGGCGATGCGAAGCAAATCGAGGTCACGCTTTCCGATGGGTTGCGCTGCGGCGCGCGTCTCGTGGGCGATGATCCGCATACCGATCTCGCGGTCATTCGCATCGATGCGCCGACACTCCCGGCCGCACCGCTTGGCGATTCCGATGGCATCAAGCCAGGTCAACTCGCGATCGCGGTTGGCAATCCTCTCGGCTTTCAATGCACTGTCACGGCCGGCGTGATCAGCGCCCTCGGCCGCACGATGCGCGCGCAGAGCGGCCGCCTCATCGAAAGTGTGATTCAAACCGACGCCGCGCTTAATCCTGGCAACTCGGGTGGACCACTCATCAACTCGCGCGGTGAAGTGATCGGCGTGAACACCGCGGTCATTCGTCCCGCGCAGGGCATCTGCTTCGCGATTCCGGTCAACACCGCGAAGTTCGTCGCGTCACGACTGATTCGCGATGGCGTCATTCGTCGCAGCTTCATCGGCGTTCAGGGACAAAACGTTCCGCTGCACACGCGCGTCGTTCGTTTCTACAACCTGCCGCTCGCCACCGGCGTGCTCGTGGTCGGCGTCGACAACGATGCACCGGCGGGCAAAGCGGGTGTGACCGAGGGCGATCTCATCGTTGCACTGGATGGAATGCCTGTTGCGGGAGTCGATGACCTCCATCGCATGTTGACCGATGAGAGGATCGGCAAACGTGCCGAGCTGACGATCATTCGACAAACCGAGAAGCTTTCGCTTGCAGTCGTTCCGTTACCCGCCCGGTAACGACGACCGCGGCCACAAGCCAACCGTACGTGACGTCGGCGTAGCAACCAGCGCCGCCGGCCGGCCCGGCGGCCGAAATATGTTAGATTTTCGGGCGTTTAAGCCTTGTTACCTATGTCCAAACCCGCCGAAAGACACGCCCAGATACTCGACCAGCTCATCGGTCCTTTCGATCTCACCCACGACTTCGGGCGCAAGGGCGCCTACGAGGCGGCGATCGAATATGCGCGCGTGAATCTCCTCGACGATCCGCAGTGCAACGACTTCCTGCTCGCGGCCGCGAAACGTTTGAACTTCGCACCGATCACTCGCGACTCGCTTGAAGGTCGCATCAAACTTCCGAAGGAAGCGTGGCTCGACCTCTGGATCTCCGACGAAGACGACGAAGTCGCGCTCACCGGTACGCGTGAGGGCATCCAGTACCTCATCGATCTCCTCACGCAGCTTCGCGACGCGAGCGATCCCGAACAGCACATCCATCTCGATCGCGGCACCATGCCGATGACCGAGAACTCCGCGAATCTCGTGCTCTTCAAAGAAGAAGAGTCGTGGTTCACCGGAGTCGCGGGCGACGCAGCGCAGGATTATCCGCAGCGCGAGATCGAGCCGAAAGCGATCTACGCGATTCAGTTCATTCACTATCCGCCCGACGATCTTCCGATCAGCGCGCATCGTTTGTATCGCGTGCTGAAGGTCGAGGAAGACAACGGACACTCGACGAACCTCAAAGAGTTCGCGGAAGGAACGGAGAATCGTTATCACCGCTTCACGTTCCTCGCGGACAACGACGAGCGTTTCACGTACACGTTCCACCTCGACGACCCCGCGGTGAACTACTTCACGCACCGCGAGATCATTTCGCTGGCGATGAAAGCCGTGTAATGCCTCGCACGTTCCGGCTCGCCTTCCTCCTCGGGGCGATCGGAATCGCGACTTCGCTTCACGCCGCCGAGCTGTTTCCTCTCTATCAAAAACTGCAAAACGCGATCGCCGCGGACGACTGGTCCGCGGCGAAAGCTTTGCTTGCACGCGAAAAGCTCGACGAGCTCGACGATCGATCGGAGCAGGACAGCCTTGCGGCGATCGATGTGATCTCGCCGAAAGAAAAACTGCGCGCGTACAAGGAAATCATCGACGGAGACGATGCGACGCTCATCGTCACGGCGAATGTCGCGGAGAACGCATCGACGGGACGCATCGAGTTCGTGCGCGAGGACGGCGCGTGGAAGATTCTCAGCGAACGCTGGGACATCGGCGGGAAGCCGGAGGATGCGCTCGCGAATGATGTGCGGCAACCGAAGAACGACAGTGAGCGTGAGGCGATCCGCAAACTGCGCGCGATGGGTTACGCGACGCCGAGTGCCGAGTTCCTCGTGATGGCCGCGGTGGATGGCAATCTCGAAGCGGTGCAGCTTTTCGTGCAGGCCGGATATTCGGTGAACGAGAAGGGAAGCGATGGCTCATCGGTGCTGGTGAGCGCGGCGATGTTCGGAAAGTACGATGTGGTGGATTGGCTGATCGATCACGGCGCGGATGTGAATGCGAGTGACGGCGCGGCGACGGCGCTGCATCGTCTCGCGGACAAATGCGATGCAACGCCGACGATTCTAAAGTTGATCGCGAAGGGCGCGAAGACGGACGTGAAGACCGCGGGCGGCGCGACCGCGCTGCAAATCGCCGAAGCCCTCGGCTGCACCGAAAACGCGAAAGCGTTAGCGAAGTAAGTGGGGCGGGGGGGGTTCTAGCCCCCCCTTGGTTGTTGGTTGGGGGGGTAGGGGGGGGGGCGCGCTCCCCCCCCGCGGTTTGTGGATGCTGCGGGGGGCGGACACCCCGCCGCTCCACATTTACGCGCTCGCGATCACGTGCGCGTGCATCGCCTGGCCACAATACCGGCACCGCTTCGCCTCGATCGGCACCTCGGACAAGCATTCTTCGCATGCGCGCGTCGTCGGGACAACCACGACCACTTCATCGTCGCGACGGAACGCATTCACGCGCTTGATCACGAGGAAGATCGCGAACGCGACGATGAGGAAGCTCACGATCGCGTTGAGAAACAGGCCGTAATTCAGCGTCACGGCGCCTGCTTTCTGTGCGGCATCGAGCGTCGGCAGCGATGGTCCTTTCAACGTGACGAATTTGTTCGTGAAGTCGATGCCGCCGGTGATGAGCCCGAGGGGTGGCATGAGCACGTCCTTCACGAGCGAATCGACGATCTTCGCGAATGCGGCGCCAATGATCACGCCGACGGCGAGGTCGACCACGTTTCCCTTGATCGCGAATTCTCGAAATTCTTTGAACATGCACAACGCTCCTAGTCGTTTCGGCAAAGTCTACGCCGTTGTCTTGCGATAGCGCAGCACTGCCAGCGAAAGAATCACCACCGCGAACGCCACCAGAAACAGCATCGGCGTGGCGATTTCACTGAGTCCCGCGGCTTTCACGAGGATCGCGCGCGAGATCGTCACGAAGTGCCGCACCGGATTCACGAGCGACACGGTCTTCACCCACGGCGCCATGCTGTCGATCGGCGTGAACAAGCCGCTGAGCAGCAGATAGCCGGTCATGATGAAGAACGTGACGAACATCGCCTGCTGCTGCGTTTCGACGGTCGTCGAGATCAGCAATCCCACGCCTAACGCAACGAGCAGATAAATCGCGGCAGCGGCGAAGAGCAACAGCAAACTGCCGCGCATCGGAATGTCGAACACGAGCTTGCCGACGACGAGACCGATCGTGAGATCGATGAGCCCGAGACACCAGAGCGGGAAGAGTTTTGCGGCGATGAATTGACCGCGCGTGATGGGCGTGACGTTGAGCTGCTCGAGTGTGCCGAGCTCTTTCTCGCGGGCGATGTTCTGGGACGACAGCAGCGTTCCGATGAGCGTCACCAGCGCGACGAGCACGCCGGGCACCATGTAGTGACGATAGTTGAGCGACGGGTTGTACCAGCCGCGCGCGCGCACTTCGAACCGCGCATCGCCGCGCATCGGCATGTCTTTCACGTTGCGCACGTTTGGCCGCAGTTCCGCGCCTAACGATTGCGAATACGCCGCGAAGATGCGTTGCGCGTACGACTGCACGATGCCCGCGGCCGATCCTTTCTCCGCGTTGAGCACGATCTGCACGGGTGCGTGACGCTCGCGCACGAGCGACGATTCGAAGTCGCGCGGAATCACGAGCACCATCGTCACTTTGCCGTCGAGCAGTTGGTCGTTCGCCGCGCTTTCCGATGCGGCGCGCTCGACGTCGAAGTTGCCGCTCGCGGCGAAGCGATTGATGAGGCCACGCGATGTGCTCGTGTGATCGTGGTCGACGACGGCCATCGGCGTGTTGCGAATGACGAACGTCGCGGCGTTCACGAGAATCAGTAACTGCACGATCGGGATGACCAGCACCTGCGCGAGCGTGGTGCGGTCGCGCACGATGTGCAGCACTTCGGCGCGCGCGAGAAAAAGAATCCGTCGCATGACTTACTCCAGCCTTTCGGAGAACGAGCGCGTGCTGAGTGTGAGAAGAATCAGCGCCATCGCCGCGAGGATCAGCGTTTCCTGCCACAGGTATTCGAGCCCGACGCCCTTCAGCATGATGCCGCGCGCGATGAGCACGAACCATTTCGCCGGAACGATGTTCGCGAGCATGCGCAGCGGCAGCGGCATGCTCTCGATCGGAAACACGAAGCCGCTGAGCATCATCGTCGGCAGCATCGTGCCGAGCATCGCGCCGGTCATGGCCACGCGCTGACTCGAAGTGCGCGACGAGATCAACACGCCGAGGGAGAGCGAGACGAGGATGAAGAGCAGTCCTTCGGCGAGTAGCAACACGATGCTGCCGTGAAACGGAATGCGGAACACGAGCTTCGCTTCGGCGAGCACGCCGAGCACCGCGGCGAATCCGATCACGAGATACGGCAGAACTTTTCCGATGATGATCTGCCAGGGACGCAGCGGTGAGACGAGCAGCGTTTCCATCGTGCCGGTTTCTTTTTCGCGCGCGATCGTGATCGCGGTCATGAGACACGAGATGATCGTCAGCACGAATGCGATCAGGCCGGGCACGAAGAGATTCTTCGATTCGCCCGTGGGATTGAAGCGCATGCGCCCGCGCGGAATGATCTGCAGCGAGCCTTCGCGCGCGCGTGTCTCGCGCTCGAAATTCATGACGATGTTGCGCGCGTAACTTTCGATCGTCGCGCCGGTATTCGGTTCCGTGGAGTCGGTGATGATCAACAACTTCGCGGTGGTTCCGTTCGCGAGTTTCTCCGCGAAGCGCGGCTCGAACACGATTGCGGCTTGCGCATCGCCGCGTTGAAAGAGGCGATCGAGCTCGTTCGTGTTCGGCAGCACGCCGATCGTGCGAAAGACTTTGCCGGCGGTGAGACGGCCGCGCAGTTTCAGCGTCATCTCGTCCGGTCTCGGATCGACGATCGCGATGCGCACGTCATTGACGTCGGTGCGAATCGCGTAGCCGAAGATGATGACCTGCACGACCGGCAGCAACAGCAGCACGAACAGCGTGCGTTTGTCGCGCAGGATGTGGAACGTCTCTTTGCGCAACAGCCCGAGGAGTCGCTTCATGCATTTTCTCCGGCGGGACGCGCGAGTCGCACGAAGACGTCGTCCATCGTCTGCTCGCCGAATTTCTGTTTCAGCTCCGATGGAGTTCCGAGTGCATCGATGCGGCCGTCGACCATGATCGAGATGCGATCGCAGTACTCCGCTTCATCCATGTAGTGGGTCGTTACGAGCACCGTCGTTCCGCTTTGTGCGGTTTCGTAAATCAACTCCCAGAACTGCCGCCGCACGATTGGATCGACGCCGCCTGTCGGCTCATCGAGGAACACAACTTTCGGTCGATGCAGCAGTGCGACGCTGAATGCGAGCTTCTGCCGCCATCCAAGCGGAATCGATTTCACGCGCGTGTTCGCGGCGTGCTCGAGCTCGAGTCGCGCGAGCATCGCGTGCGTGCGTTGTTTGATCTCCGCGTCGCTGAGGCCGTAGATGCCGCCGTACAACGTCGCGTTCTCGCGCACCGTGAGATCTTCGTAGAGCGAGAACTTCTGGCTCATGTAGCCGATCGATTGTTTGATCTTTTCGCTTTCCTTCGCGACGTCGAATCCAGCCACGCGCGCGCTGCCGCTGCTCGGCGCGAGCAGGCCGGTGAGGATGCGAATCGCGGTGGTTTTCCCCGCGCCGTTTGCGCCGAGGAAGCCGAACACTTCGCCGGGCTTCACATCGAACGTGATGTGATCGACGGCGGTGAATGTGCCGAACGTGCGCGTGAGTTCTTTTGCGGTGATCGCGAAGTCGCTCATGACAATCGCTCCATGAACGTGTCTTCGATCGTTGCGCGCGTGGGCTCGATGTTCGCGTCGATGTTTTGTTGTGCGAGGAACGAATGCAGTTCGGTTGCGATCGACGTCGCATCGGCGTCGCGTTCGTCGGTGTAGTGCAGCGCATCGCCGAACGGGAAGACCGTGTGCACGTGCGGGAATTCGCGCAATGCGAGCAGCGCGCGATAGCGTTCGCTCGCACGAATCGCGAGCAGTGGTCGTGCGAATGATTGCGTGAGCGCGTGCGGCTCGTCGATGGCGAGGAGTTTTCCTTTGTCGATCAGCGCAACGCGATCGCAGCGATTCGCTTCGTCCATGTACGGCGTCGAGACGACGATCGTGAGTCCGTCGTGCTTGAGCTCCTGCAGCAGGTCCCAGAACTCGCGGCGCGAGACGGCATCGACGCCCGTTGTTGGTTCATCGAGCAACAGCAGTTCGGGTTTGTGCACGAGCGCGCACGAGAGCGCGAGCTTCTGCTTCATGCCGCCGGAAAGCGCGCCCGCACGACGATCGCGAAACGGTTCGAGTTGCGAGTAAATCGGTTTGATGCGTTCGTACTCGGCTTGGATCGTGGTGCCGAAGACATTCGCGTAGAAGCCGAGATTTTCTTCGACGCTGAGATCGGGATAGAGCGAGAAACGGCCGGGCATGTAGCCGAGGAGTGGCCGTACGTTCCACAGTTGTTTCACGACATCCTTGCGCAGCACCGTCGCGTGACCGGAGTCCGGAATCATCAGCGTCGCGAGGATGCGAAAGAGCGTGGTCTTGCCAGCGCCATCGGGACCGATGAAGCCGAACAGTTCTCCATCCTGCACTTCGAACGTGACGTCATCGAGCGCGGTGGTCGCGCCGAATCTCTTCGTCACGTGATCGACATTGACGGCACTCATTTGCTTGCGACCTGATTCGGGAAATCGACATCGGCGGGCATGCCGATCTTCAGCAGACCATTCGGATTGCCGACGCGGATCTTCACCGCGTACACGAGATCCGCGCGTTCTTCGCGCGTTTGAATCGGCGTCGGCGTGAACTCGGCGTCGGACGAAACCCAGGTGATGGTGCCGTCGACGGCGGTGCGCTGCTTGTCGCCAGTATCGACGGTGACACGCGCGCTTTGTCCGACGCGCACGCTCGAGAGTTGCGTTTCAGTGACGTACGCGCGCACTTCGACGCTGCGCAAATCGGCGATGCGATAAAGCGGCGCGCCGGTCTGCGTGACTTCGCCCGCTTTCGCGTACGTCGCGAGCACGGTGCCGTCGATTGGATTCGTGATCGTGCCGTTCGCGACCTGCTCCGCGACTTGCGAGATGCGCGCTTCGGTGACGTTCATCTCGCGGCGAATCGATTCCTGCTGCGCGCGCGCGGCGGCGATTTGCTCGCCTAACACTTTGTAATCGCGCTCGGCCTGATCGAGTTGCGGTGCGGTCGCGGCTTGTTTCGCGAAGAGGCGGCGGGTGCGGTCGTAGTTGCGTTTCGCAATCGCGCGCTGCACGTCGAGCGCTTTGATCTGCTGCTCGACTTCGTTGATGCGCGAAGCCGAGACGTCGCGCTGCGAGCTGATCTCGCGTTCCTGCAATCCGAGTCGCGTTGTTTCGATCGTGCCGACGATGGCGCCGGCCGCGAGCTTGTCGCCTTCGTGCACACGCAGTGCTTCGATGCGTCCGCTCGCTTCCGCGCCGACGACAACTTCCGTCGCTTCGACGTTGCCGTATGCATCGGGCTCGGCGTGTTTGCGGCACGCGGCCGTGAGCGTGAAGAGAACGAGGGCTGCGGTGATGAGGATGCTTCGCATTACTGAATCTCCACTCCGAGGATGGTGAGGACGCGGGCCTGAGATTGCGCGAGGGCCACGCGATGCGTGGCGCGCAGCAGTTGCGCCTCGAGCACATCCGTTTGTTTGTCGACGTACTCCGCGGCGGTGACGACGTGCTCGTCGAAGCGCACGCGCGTTTCGTGTTGAATCAATTCGCGCAGAGCGACGATGCGATCATCGTCATCGCGGATCGCCTTCAGATGCGCGGCCATCGCGACGTCGCTTTGAATCGCGCGCTCGAACGAACGCGCGAGCGTCGCTTCATCGGCATCGAGCGAATCCTGCTGCAATTCGATCGCGCGCTTGTCGCGATCGCGCGCGCCCCAGTCCCACGGCTTCCACTGCACGCGCACGCCGGCGATGAAATACGGATTGAGCTCGTTGTCGAGAAAGTTGTAGCCCGGCTTGCCGACGCCCGCGCGTCCGTACGCGGAGACGAACGGTTTTTCATTCGACGCGACGAGTGCTTTCTGTGCTTCGAGCCGCGCGCGTCCACGCTCGAATTGCGCGAACTCGGGACGCATGCGCAGCGTGCTCGCGTCGCGCGTCGCTTGCGCGAATGCATCGTCGAGCCGCGGGAGCACGAGCGTGTCGTCGATGTTGTACTGCTGGCCCGTGAGCTCGTACAGGCGCAGCAGCGCCGCTTTGCGATTCGCGCGCAGCTCCGCGCGTTCCTCGTTGCGTTGCAGCAACGTCGCTTCGATGGATGCGGCGTCGCCAGGCAATGCGGTGCGCTCTTCGACGCGAATGCGCGTTTCCTTCAGTCGCGCTTCGAGATCGGTGATCGCGGTGCCGAGTTGCGCTTCTTTTTCCTGCAACGAGAGCGCGGTGAAGAACGCTTCGTTCACGTCCTGACGTAGTCCGTACATCGCCGTGCGAATGCGCGCTTCCGCTTCCGCGAGTCGCGCGCGTTCCGCTTTGATGCGCGCGTCGCGCGTCGGATCGAGCAGCGGCTGTTCGAATCGCACGTAGCCGTCGAGCGTGTCGTGCGGCGCCTGCGGCGGTGTTTGTCCCGGCGCGCGAAACGGGATCTCGACGACCTGCGACTGGTACTGAGCCTGACCTTCGACGGTGAGCGAGGGTCGCGTGCGCTCGAGCTCGATCGTGCGAATGCGAAGCTCGGTTTGCTGCGCTTCGAGTGCGAGTTGTGCGACGCGCGGATCGGCCGCGGCGGCGAGATCGTAGGCGGTTTTCAACTCGAGCCGCGACTGTGCGCTCGCGGAGATTGCGAGCGCGATGGTGATCATGAGGACGACGGATTTCATGGTTGCAACGCTCTCTTCAGAAATTCGGGGAGCTCTTTTTTGCGCTGCTCGATGAAACGATCGAAGCCTTTCGGCCCGAGGTCGAGCAGCGCGGTGAGGAGTGGCCGCGCGGCGAACGGGAAGACGCACGACGCGAGACAGGTGACGAGGAATTGTTCGGGTGTGATGGGTGCGAGCGTGCCGGCTTCGATGCGCGTGCGAATCTGCTCGCGCAGTTTCGGCAGAACCGTTTTTTTGACGCGCTCGCCCATGATCCCGGCGATCTTGCTGACGAATCGATCGGGATGATGCGTGAGCTCGCTGATGATGTAGCCCGGCAGATACGGGCGTTGCGACAGCAACGTGAGCTCGGTGACGACGAACTGCTCGATCTTCTCTTCGAGCTCCAGATCGCTGGCCATGATCGGCAGCACCTGCGACATGAGCCCCGACGCCGCGCGCTGAAACACGGCCTGCGCGAGGAATTCTTTGGTGCGGTAGTAGTAATGAAGCAGGGCTTTGTTGACGTCCGCCTCATCCGCAATCTCCTGCATCCGCGCGCCATCCGTGCCGCGCCGCAGAAACACTTCATGCGCCGCATCGAGGATGCGCTGTTCTGTCCCCTCATCCGGATTCGGTTGACTGGGTGGTTTAACCATGCGGTTAAAATGAGGCCGAGAGCGAAGATTGGCAAGGGGGTAGGGAAAATTTAGTGAGGCGGTAGTCGGGAGTCGGTAGTCGGGAGTCGGGAGGCCCCCGACCACCACCGCTCCGCCGAGAGCGATGAGTGAAGCGGAGCGGTGGACGGGCGGTGGTCTCCCGACTCCCGACTACCGACAACCGACTACCGATTTGCGATACCCTCCGCCGCATGATCCGACAGGTCGCCGTTCTCGGCACGGGCACGATGGGGCGCGGGATCGCGTACCTCGCCGCGGTCGCTGGTTATGACACCGTGATGTTCGACGTCGACACCGCTGCGCTCGATGCGGCGAAGAGCTCGATCGAGTCGATTCTGCGCAAAGGCGTTGAGAAGCAGAAGCTCGATCAGGCATCCGCGGATGCGGCGTCGTCGCGCATTCAACTCACGAACGAGCTCGAGCCCGCGGCGTCGGGCGCGGATCTCATCATCGAAGCGGTGCCGGAGATTCTCGATCTCAAGATCGATCTCTTCGCGCAGGCCGATCTCTTCTGCGGTCCCGACACGATTCTCGCGTCGAACACATCGTCGATCTCCATCACGAAGCTCGCGTCGAACGTCGAGCGTCGCGATCGTTTCATCGGCATGCACTTCTTCAATCCGCCGCATCTCATGAAGCTCATCGAGATCGTGCGCGGTGAGCGGACGTCCGACGACACAGTCGAGCAGGTGCGCGAGATCGCGGAGAAGATGGGGAAGACGCCGATTCTCGTGCGCGACAGCCCTGGCTTCGCAACGTCGCGACTCGGTGTCGCGATCGGTCTCGAAGCGATTCGCATGTTGCAGGAGGGCGTTGCGTCGGCGGAAGACATCGATCGCGCGATGGAGCTCGGCTACAACCATCCGATGGGGCCGTTGCGTCTCACGGATCTCGTCGGCCTCGATGTCCGCCTCGGCATCGCCGAATATCTCGCCTCCACCCTCGGCGATCGTTTCGAGCCGCCGCAACTCCTGCGCGACATGGTCGCGGAAGGAAAGCTCGGCAAGAAAACAGGTCGCGGTTTCTACGAGTGGAATCAATGAGCGAGGCTTACGGCGCGTTCGCGTACGCGTACGATCGCGCGCTCGGCGATCGCTTCTTCGGCGCGGTGCGCCGCGTGGTCGATGATGCGCTGCGTCGCTATCCGACGCCGAAGCGCACGCATCTCGATCTCGCATGCGGTACCGGCGCTGCCGTGCGTCACTTCATCAAAAAAGGTTGGAAGTCCCTCGGCGTCGATGCGTCGTACGACATGTTGCGCGTCGCGCAATCGCGCGGCGGACGCTTCGTCACCGCCGACATTCGTCGTCTGCCGCTGCGTCGCACGTTCGCGCGCATCACGTGTCTGTACGATTCGCTGAATCACATGCTCGATCGCGAAGAGCTCGTGAATGCGTTTCGCGCGGTGCGCGGCGTGATGGCCGACGACTCGTTGTTTCTGTTCGATGTGAATCATCCCGAGATTTACCCTGAGGTCTGGGGACTATCAGAACCGTTCATTTCATCAGGCCGGGACTATCACCTCGAAATCGCGACGACGTATCGCTCGCGAGAAAAACTCGGACGCGCGAACGTGACGGGATGGGCGAATCTCAACGGCGAGCGCGTCGAGATTCAGGAGATGCATCTGCAGCGCGCGTATTCGCAGCGTGAGATCACGAAGTCGCTGAATGAAGCGGATCTCGAAGTGGTGGAAGTGCTCGACTTCGATCCGTATGGCGAGTCGGAGACGGTGGAAGCGCCGACGGTGAAGTTGTTTTTTGTCGTGCGCCCTAAAAATGGAACGGCGGGCTCTTAGCCCGCCGTTATTGAGATTCGGCGGGCTGAGAGCCCGCCGCTCCAGGGTTTACTGGCCTAACACTGCTTTCTTGAAATCGCCGCCCGGTCCCGGCTTCGCGCCGATCCACGTGTTCAGGATCGCGTCGCTCGTCGCCTTGCCCGCGAGCGTGCCCTTCACTTTGCCGTTCACCGTCACGGTCGTGCCCGTGCCCGGAACGTACGCGAGGACGATCTCCTGGCCATCCTTCACTTCTTCCATCCACGAAGAGAGCGTCTTGAAGTTGTTCTTCACTTCGGCGCTGGCGTTCGGTGTGTTGTCTTCGAGACCTTCTTCCCACGCCTCGGCGATCTTGTCTTTGCCGACATCGAAGACGAAGTGCATGACCTGCTTGCGCGGCTGATCCGTTGCGAGGATCGCGGCGGCATTGTTCGACTTCGCCGGCAGATACAGCGCGCCGGTGTAAACCTTCACGACAAACTTCTTGCGCAGGCCCACGCCGTTGAGCACGAGCTTGTGACCGGCGACATCCGTGGTGTCAGGAATGTTGACGCCTGCGAGCGTGGCAGCCCCGGCGGTTGCGGCCGCGAGTGTGAGCGCGACGGCGAGTACGGTTCGACGCATTCTGTTTTTCCTCCGATTGGGTGATGGACGGGGATTGTAACTCTCGCTCAAGCAGGGCTGTTCCAATCCGTGTCATCCCGACCGAGCGCAGCGAGTGGAGGGACCTCGCGATTTCCTGGAGCAGGATTCCTCGACTTCGCGCCACGCGCCACGCTCGGAATGACACATGGCGCAATCACCGTTACCTTTCCGCCATGACCAACCACCTCGACCGTTCCTTTTCGATCGGCAATGTGCACATCGCGCAGCCGCTTGCGCTCGCGCCGATGGCCGAGGTGACGGACACGTACTATCGATCGCTCGTGAAAGAGCTCGGCGGCGTGGGACTCGTGGTTTCCGAGTTCATCTCCGCCGAGGGGCTCACGCGGAAGAACGATCGCAGCCATCAGATGCTCGCGTTCAATGAAAACGAGCGCCCTGTCGCGATTCAGATTTACGGTGGCGATCCGGAGCGCATGGACGACGCCGCGGCGATCGTCGAGGCCGAGGGCGTCGACATCGTCGACGTCAACATGGGATGCCCGGTGAGGAAAGTCGTCAACAGCGGCGCGGGCTCCGCATTGCTGAAAGACTTCGACAAAGCGGCGCGCGTCGTCGAGAAAATCAAAGCCGCGGTGAAGATCCCGGTCACGGTCAAAGTGCGCAAAGGGTGGGAGTCGAACGACGTCCTGCCGCTGCTCAAGCGCTTTGAAGACATCGGCGTCGCGGCGATTGCGATTCACGGTCGCACGCGTAATGAAGCGTACACGGGCGCGAGCGACTGGCAGTACATCGCGTACGTCAAATCGAATCTGAAGATTCCGGTGTGGGGCAACGGCGACGTGAAGACGCCGGCCGATGCCATTCGCATGTTCGAGACCACCGGCGTCGACGGCGTGATGATCGGCCGCGCCGCGCTGCACAATCCGTTCATCTTCCGCGACATTCACGCGTACGTCAGCGGCGAAGCGCAGCCGGAGAACGAAGTCGAGCGTCGCATCGATGCGATGCAGCGCTATCTCTCGAAGATCGACGCCGCGCCGCAGATCGACAAGTGGAAGCTGCACAAGGCGCGCACGCTGATCGGCTGGTTCTCGAAAGGCATTCCGCACGGCAAGGACATTCGCACGGGACTGCACGGCATCACCTGCGTCTCGGACGTGCAACACCTGCTCGATCACGCACGCACGCGGATTCGCACAGCGGCGTGACGTTCCCTGCGCACATCACGCGCGTGCTCGATGCGTACGGCGTTCGTGCTGATACAAAAGCTGCTTTGTACCAGCTCTATCTGACCCTCGGCGACGAGGTGCTCGAAGTATTCGCCGATCTCTCCGAGGGCGTCACCTCCGCGTCGATGCTCGAGCCGGATGACACGCTCACGATTCGCCAGGAAGTTGTCGCTCGCTATCTGCGTCGCACTCATCCGCTGTGGATCGAGGGCAAAGCGACGCCGAGCTTGTGGCATCCGCGCGAGACCGAAGGTCGTGCATCAGGCGCCGCGGTGCCGCTTGGCGAGTTGCCCGCGATCGTGCGCGAGGTCGTCGGCGACGATCAACCGATTCCCGATGGCATTCTCGTTCTCGGCCGCAACGCGCATTCGAGCGGGCGCCGCGACACGATCACGTTCGATGTCATTCCGCGCGCACTCGATGATGCGTTGCTCATCGCGCGCGCCGAAGGGCAACAGCACACGCTTCCGGGATCGATCGGCGAGACGACGGGATCTTTCGACGGCGTCGCGAATCTCGCATTGCTCTGGGAGATTCAGCCGAACGTCTTCAAGCCGCAGGACGAACGCAATCGCGACATCGCGAAGCTGTGGCGCAAGCACCGCAACTGGCACCTCATCACCCTCGCGTGCGCGTTCGAGTGGCTGCGCAAACAGCAGACGCACGTCTACGTGTTGCGCGGTGATGCGCTCGCGATCACGCACGAGATGAATCCGGCGAAGCCGATGTCGGAGACGATCGCGTCGCTGCACGATCGCACCGTGAGTGAGGTGGCGCGCGTTCTCGGCATCACGTACGTCGAGCCGACCGCGGAAGACGAACGCGAGTTGCTGCAGTCCGAGGTCATGAATCACGCGTTGAGAAAACACGTTCTTGTGAACGGTGCGGCGGGAGCGATTCGGAAAGCTATCATCCCGTCCTCATGAGACGGACGCTCAGCCTGGCCGTACTTTTTCTGCTCGCACTCTCCCTCGCCGCACAACAGCCGCAACGGCTGGAGCTCACGGTCGACACGATCATGCGCGGACCCGGCCTCTACGGTTACGCGCCGCGCAACGTGCGCTGGTCGCGCGATGGCCAGCTCGTGTACTTCGAGTGGAAACGCTACGACGATCCGACCGAAGAGCAGTACGACACGTACGTCGTCAATCGCGACGGCAAAGGATTGCGCAAGCTCAGCGATGACGAGGCGAACGATGCGCCGCCGGCGAACGGCGTGTGGACGCGCGATCGTAAACGCGCCGTCTCCACGAAAGACGGCGATGTCTTCCTGTACGACGCGGTTGCGAAGAAGCGTCGCGCGCTCACCGATACGAACGACAGCGAATCGAGTCCGCGATTCACGCGCGACGAAAAGCGCGTCACGTTCGTGCGCGGCAACAACCTCTACGTTCTCTCGCTGAGCGACGGCACGCTCGTGCAGCTCACGAACATCGTCAGCGGCGATGAGAAAGGCCCGAACGTTTCGCTCTTCGAAGAAGAGATGAAAGACGCGACCGCATCGCAGAAGTGGATCGCGGAAGAAGCGAAGAAACTCAGCGACGTCGTTGCGCGTCGCGCGGCCGAGAAGAAAGAAGAAGACGCGAAGAAGAAAGCGGCGATCGCCGTCGCACCGATGAAGCTCAAGAAAGGAGAATCGATCGCCGATCTCGAGCTCACGCCCGATGAGAAGTACGTCATCGCATTCATCAGCGTCGATGCGCCGGAAGGCAAGCGCACCATCGTGCCGAGCTACGTCACTGACACCGGCTACACGACCGATCTGCCGGCGCGACGCAAGGTCGGCGATGCGCAGGGCGCGTCGCGCGTCGTGTCGATCGCGGTCGCGGATGGAAAGGTGCTGCCGCTGAAGCATGGTCTCAAGCGCATCGAGCCCGCGAAGGACGATGCGGCGAAGACGAAAGAGACGACGACCGAAGCGACCGCGCAGAAGACGGAGACGAAAGAACCGCCGGAGCGCGACATCGAGATCGATGCAGTGTTCTGGAGCGATGACGGCACGCATGCGGTGCTGCCCGTGCGCGCGATCGACAACAAAGACTCGTGGCTGCTCGCATTCGATCCCGCGACCGGCAACGCGCGCGTGCTGCATCACGAGCACGACGACGCGTGGGTGCAGTGGTATTCGAACGACTGGTTCGGCTTCCTGCCGAACAGCGACACGGTTTACTTCCTCTCGGAGAAAACGGGGTGGCTGCAATTGTATGCAGTCCCATACAACGGCGGCGATGCGCGCGCGCTGACGAGTGGCAAGTACGAAGTGCAGGAAGTCGAGCTCTCGCCGGATCGCAAGAACTTCTTTCTGACGACGAGCAAAGACTCGCTGCACGAACTGCACTTCTATCGAATGAACTTCGATGGCAGCGCGATGACGCGCGTGACGAAGGAGCCGGGCTGGCACAACCCGACGATCTCGCCCGACGGCATGTTGCTCGCCGACGTCTACTCGTATTCGAACAAGCCGCAGGAGCTTTACCTCTCGCCGGTTGGAGCCGCGCTCACGACGCGCGTCACGACATCACCCGCGCCGGAGTTCAACAACTATCCGTGGCTCGACGTGCCGATCGTGAACGTACCCGCGCGCGATGGTGCGCAGGTTCCGGCGCGCATCTACAAGCCTGAAAACTGGAAGGCGGGTGGGCCGGCGGTGATCTTCGTGCACGGCGCGGGCTATCTGCAGAACGTGCATCGCGGCTGGTCGAGTTACGCGCGCGAGTACATGTTCAATCACCTCCTGCGCGATCGCGGCTATCTCGTGCTCGATCTCGATTACCGCGCGTCTCAGGGCTACGGCCGTGACTGGCGCACGGCGATCTATCGGCACATGGGCGGCGTCGATCTCGACGATCACGTCGACGCGGCGAAGTGGCTCGTGTCGCAGCATGGCGTCGATGCGAAACACATCGGGCTCTACGGCGGCAGTTACGGCGGCTTCATCACGCTGATGGCGATGTTCACGACGCCCGATGTGTTCGCGGCAGGCGCGGCGTTGCGTCCTGTGACCGATTGGGCGCACTACAACCATCCGTACACGTCGAACATCCTCAACAATCCGCAGGACGATCCGGAGGCGTATCGCAAGTCATCGCCGATCTACTTCGCTGAAGGATTGAAGGGCGCGCTGCTGATCTGCCACGGTGTGATCGACACGAACGTGCACTTCCAGGACACCGTGCGTCTCGCGCAGCGACTGATCGAATTGCGCAAGGAAAACTGGGAAGTGGCGATGTATCCGCTCGAGGATCACAGCTTCGTCGAACCGACGAGCTGGGCGGATGAGTACAAGAGGATCTTGAAGCTGTTCGAGAGGGAGTTGCGGTGAAAACGTGGAGCGGGGGGGTCTCCGCCCCCCCGGT
>JACZCU010245729.1_pt1 | contig 31312 bp, 30 predicted proteins | sample 8641851 | NCBI WGS metagenome assembly JACZCU01 (sample SAMN15324605, study PRJNA640507) | soil metagenome | isolation source: monocropping sugarcane control | place: China: Luxin town, Laibin City, Guangxi Province | collected 2019-07-25 | depth 10cm m | reverse complement strand
CCGACGACGCGGAGCTGATCGGAAAAGGCGTCGACGACGTCGAGCGTGCTGCGGCCGACGGAACCGGTGCTGCCGAGGATGGAGATCGCGCGCACAGTCAGCCCTGCATGATGTTCAGCGTTTGGAAGTGATGCACGATCAGTGACCAGTGCGTATAGAGAATCGGCGCCGTAAAGAAAATCGAGTCGAAACGGTCGAGGAACCCGCCGTGCCCGGGGATCAGCGTCCCGGAGTCCTTCACGTCCGCGGACCGCTTCCAGAGCGACTCCGCGAGGTCGCCGATGACGCCGCACGCGGAGAGGATCACCCCCGCGACGACGGCGTGCGGCAGCGGGAACTCGGGGAAGAACGTGAAGTGGATGACCGTCGCGGCGATGGTGGACGTCACGATCCCGCCGACGAGCCCTTCCACCGTCTTCTTGGGACTGATGCGCGGCGAGAGCTTGTGTTTTCCGAGCGCCTTTCCGGTGTAGTAGGCGCCCGCGTCGCCGATCCAGACGACGATCAGGAGGAAGAAGACCAGCTTCGGTCCGACCGGGAAGTCGCCGCGCATCCGGATGAGCGAGCCGCCGAGCATGCCGACGTAGAGCGTCGCCATCACCGCGATCGCGCTCGACGGTAAAGCCTCGTCGATACTCCCCTTCATGAAGACGTATGACGCAGGGATCAGCAGCAGGGCGACGAAGACGCCCATCTCGACCGAGATCGGCTCGAGGATGAAGGCGGCGAGGATGAAGACGGCGACGAAGATACAGAGCGTGATCGGGAGGTGGAACCCCTTACGCTTGCCGAGGGTGAGGAACTCGTAGAGCGCCAGGACGGCGCAGAGCGCGACCGTCGCGTCAAACACCAGCGGATGGGACCAGCCGATGACCCAGATCGCGAAGGGAGACACGACCAGCGTGGTGAGCTCGCGGGTATATTTCATCTACTCCTGCGATTTACCGTCCGCTTCCACCCACATCTGTGTGTCTGCCGGGTCGACGCCGCCGTAGCGGCGCTCGCGCGACTGAAAGTCGATGATCGCCTCGTAGAGGTGCCGTTTCCGGAAGTCGGGCCAGAGCACCTTCGTGACGTGAATCTCCGCGTACGCGATCTGCCACAGCAGGAAGTTCGAGACGCGCAGCTCTCCGCTGGTGCGGATGAGGAGATCGGGGTCCGTGATGTTCGCGGTGTAGAGGTGGGCGGCGAAGAAGTCTTCGTCGATGATGGCGTCGTCCATCTCGCGCTCGCGGAGCGCCGTCAGGATGCGGTTGACGGTGTCGACGATCTCCGCCCGTCCGCCGTAGTTGAGGGCGATCTGGAACAGCAGGCCGGTATTCTTCGCCGTCTGCTCCTCGGCGTACCGGAGCTCGCGCTGCACGCTGGGATCGAGTCCGTCGATGCGGCCGATCGGCGTGAAGCGGATGTTGTTGTCCATCAGCGTCGCCAGCTCCTTCCGGAGGTACTCCTTGAGGAGCATCATCAGGGTGGCGACTTCGTAGCGCGGCCGTTTCCAGTTTTCCACGCTGAAGGCGTAGAGCGTGATGACGCCGAGCTCGAGGCGCGCCGCGGTCTCCACGATCTCGCGCACAGAGGCGATGCCGGCGCGGTGACCCTCGACGCGCGGGAGGTTGCGCGACTTCGCCCACCGCCCGTTGCCGTCCATGATCACGGCCACGTGGCGGGGGAGGCGTTTGAGGTCGATGCGCTCGAGAAGAGTCTCCTCGATCGACCCGGGTTCGGCGAGCTTGGAGAGGTCGATCATCGTCGCGCAAGCGGATGTTAGTACCGAATCTCTTCGAGTACCAACCCCTTTGCGGGAGCGGTCCAGCGCGCCTCCTCGAGGATCGATTCCGGCCCGATCTTCCCCCGTCCGATCTCGATCAGCGACCCCGCAATCCGGCGGACCATGAAGCGCAGGAAGCCGTCCGCCACGACGCGGATCTGCACAGTGGCCTGTGCACTGTGCACCGTGCACTGATGAATCGTGCGGATCGTCGACGACACTTCGGGTGTGATCACGGTGAACGCCTTGAAATCATGCGTTCCAACGAGCGTCTGCGCCGCCTCGTGCATCAGCGCGGCGTTCAGCGGCTGCGCCACATGCGCGCTCGTCTCCCATTCGAAGACGTTCATCACCTCGGCGTTCCAGATGCGATAGAGGTACGTCTTCGTCTTCGCGCGGAAGCGGCAGTGGAAGTCGTCCGCGATCTCCTCGGCCGCGTTGACGCGAATGTCGTGCGGCAGGAGGTCGTTCATCCCGCGCACGAGCCCCCGCAGAGGGATGGCGAACGGCGCGTCGTAATGCGCCTTCTGCGCGAGCGCGTGCACGCCGGAGTCGGTGCGCCCGGCGCCCTCGAGACGGATCTCCGTGCCGTACATCCGCGCCAGCACCTCCTCGATCACGCTCTGGATCGCGAGCGCATTCGCCTGCGCCTGCCATCCCGCGTAGCGCGTGCCGAGGTACTGGACGGTCAGAAGAAGCCGCATGTAGGGTGCGGCTCTTAGCCGCACCGAGGGCCGGCTGAGAGCCGGCCCCTACACTACCGTAGGTCCTTCACGAGTACCGGGATGCTCGAGAAGCCGGTCTCGTTCGACACCTGGTCCATGACGCCGACGGAGATCTTGCCGGGGCCGGGCTCCATGATCAGCTCCATCGAGTACGTGTAGTACTTGCCGTGAATGGAGTCGTGCTTGGCGGCCGGGACGCGGATCTGCTGGGTCTTGCGCGCAACGTCCGACATGTCGCCGTCCTTGTTCGAGACGACGACGTAGAGGTCGAAGCCGCCGGCGTATTCGTCGCCCTGCGGGAGGAGCGTGAGCGAATCCATCGGGATCTGCACCTCGACCGGAACGCGGAACGTGTCCTCGTCCTCCGGGTGCGGCTGCCCCGCCTTCGTCTCGATCTTCAGGTCGTTCGCGCGCGACTTGTAGAGGAGGTTGGCGACGACGCGGTCGTTCATCTCGGCCCACGACGACTTCTCGACGAAGGTCTGGCGCGAGCGGACGGTGTAGCGGTTCGGGTTGTTTTTGAGCCGGACCTGCAGGGTGCGCTGCCGGTCGACGCGCTCGGTGCCGGCGCGGTAGCCGAGGGAGTAGTACGAGTCGAGATCGCGCTCGATATGGTCGAACGCGCGGCCGAAGTCGTTGGTCTGCAGCGACGCGAGGCCGCCGGTCAGCTCGGCCATCATCTGCATCGAGCTGGTCGAGTTCTCGACCGCCGCCTGGGCGACCGTGAAAGAGATCGGATGCGCGTTCGAGGCGTCGACGGTGCTGCTGGCGTCGAGGCCGGCCGCGTGGATGGTGTACATCGTGATGCCGTTCGCGTTCGCCGAGCGGGCGACCGACTCGATCTGGTCGTGCTGGTCGTACGACATGCCTTCGAGGAGCGTCCCGCCGGTCTGCCAGCCCTTGTCTCTGGCGGTTTCGTCGAGGAACGCGAACATCTCGCGCCCGGGCTGCATCGGGAAGCCTTCGCTGGTCAGCACGAGGATCTTCTTCCCCTCGACTCCGGCGAGCGTAGTCATGAGAGCGTTGAGCGACTCGACGCTCTGGCGGAGGTCGTGCTGGATCTCCTCGGAGTACGTCCGGGCGTAGCCGAGCGCCTCGCTGTAGCTGTTGGCGTCGCGGATCTGGTCTTCGGTCTGGGTGCGGTCGCTCTTGGCGTTCACGCCGAGCGCCGATTCGCCGAGGATCACGTCGAGCGTCTGCTGGAGCGTGATCTTGTCGCGCGTGAACGGCACGCGGACCTTCATGCTGCGGTTGTACGTGGCGATCATCGCCTCGTCGCCCGGCCGCATCGCCTCGTCGATGAACTTCTTCATCTCCTTGAAGACGCGGTTGCGGTTGAACGGATTCAGCGACAGGTTGTCGATGTAGAAGATGATCCGGCGCTTCTGGTTGTCGGGGATGTCCTCGGGGCGGACGACCGGCTGCGGCGCCGGGGTCTCACTGGCCTTCAGTTCGCCGGCGCCGGACTTGACCGGCGAGTTGACCTCATAAAAGTTCGAGATCGGCTTCGGCTTCCCGTTTTCGAAGATCTCGAAGTCGTCCTTCGTCAGCCCCTTGACGGCGTTCCCTTTCCGGTCCGTGACCGTGACGTCGACGTTGATGACGTGGACCTCGATCTTCTCGGCGAGGACCGGCTGGGGAGCCGGCGCGGCGGGTGGCTGCTGGGCGCCGGCCGTCGAGGCGATGGCGACGGCGGCCAGGAAGGTCTTGATCATCGTTTTCCGCAAGGACATCCTCCGGTGATGTGACGCCCCGCGGCACGCGCGGTTACGACTTGCGTGCGAGAATGCAGGACCGCGCAGGGAAACCGCCCCGAGCGCCAGACGATTCCGAGCCGATGAGATCCCTCACACCCCAGCAACCACCTCGTAACGAGCCCCTCGCCTTCACCAAAATGGCCGGCGCCGGGAACGACTTCGTCGTCATCGACCACCGCGTGTCGCGGATCGGCGATCCGAGCGATTTGGCGCGGAGAATCTGCGTGCGCCGGCTCTCGGTCGGCGCCGACGGGCTGATTCTGATCGAGACGAGCCCCCGCGCCACGTTCCGGATGCGTTACTTCAACGCAGACGGCTCCCTCGGCGAGCTCTGCGCCAACGGCACGCGCTGCGCGGCGCGGTTCGCTTTCGTGAACGTCATCGCGCCGCGGCGGATGACGATCGAGACCGACGCCGGCATCGTCGGCGCCGAGATCGGCGACCGCGGCGAGGTGACGCTGTCGCTGCCGTCGCCGCAAGCCTTCCGGCCGGAGATGCCGCTGGCGCTCGGCCCTCGTACGATCCACGGCAGCTTCATGACGGTCGGCGTGCCGCACTACGTGACCTTCCTGCGCGACGATCTCTGGTCGCAGAACATCGAGCCGCTCGGCCGCACGATCCGCATGCATCGCGATCTGCAGCCGGCGGGCGCCAACGCGAACTTCGTCGTCATCCGCGATCCGCACTCGATCGAGGTGCGGACGTATGAACGTGGCGTGGAAGGGGAGACGCTCGCCTGCGGCTCGGGCGTGGTCGCCTCGGTCGCCACGAGCGCGCTGTTCGGACGCGTGAAGTCGCCGGTGTCGGTGCTGACCCGCAGCGGCATCACGCTTGAGGTGTCGTTCGAGTTGGCGAACGGCCAGATCGAGGAGGTGCATCTGAAGGGCGACGCGCGGATCGTCTACCGGTCGACGATGACGCCGGAGACGATCGACGGCTTCGACGTCGAATTCGCGCGCGACCCGACGGCGCACCCTGCGGTAACGTAGCAACGCGTGTTGTTGCCGTTCGTTACAGCGGTTGTGATCGCCGTGGCGGTCCTGTGCGGCCGCCGGGCGGCGGTCATTCTCTTCGCCCTCCCGCTGCTCGTCGCCTGTTCGATCTGTTTCCCTGACACGCACACGCGGCTGCTCGGCTACGGCATCGTCGCCGCCGCGGCGTTCTGCGGCGCGTTCTGGGCGATCGAGGAGTGGACGTTCGTCCGCTGCGCGGGACTGACGGTCGCCGGCATCGCTCTGCTCCGCTGGGTCGACCGTGAGCGGGTGGAGGTGTGGCGCGAGCTGGCGATCGTCGCCGGCGCGCTGCTGATCGTCGCGGTGATGAAGAAGAGCCCACTCGCGGTGACCGTCGCGTTGGCCGCGGCGTTTCTCACACCCGGCGTTCCGACGCGAACGCTGGCGATACCGTTCCTCGTCGCCGCGGTCGCGTGGGTCATTCAGTTCGAGTTGGTCGCCGTCCCGGCATTTGTGACGGCGGCGATGCTCATCCTCTTTCCGTGGAGCGGTATTGCGGCGCGCGGCATCTCGTACTTCTTCCGCGCCACGCCGGCGGAGAAGGTCACCGCGGTGAACGTCGCGCTGAGGCCGGGGCAGTCGATCGACATGGACGTCCCCGCCGGCGCGAAGTCGATCGCGATGTCGGCGGCCAACGGCTCGCGTCTGAAGCGCGACACCGTCGCCGGCACGCTCGACGGCCGCGCGCTCACGATGCGCGACCTCGCGGACTGGGGCTACATGCGCCGGGAGCAGTGGTGGCGCTCGCGCAACCGGCTGCCGCGTGTTCCGGCGGGGATCGTCCGCGGCTCCGGCTACGACGCCTGGGTCGACGGCGCGGGGCGCATCGCGCTGCCGCCGCACGCGACGCGTATCCACATCGCAGCCGATCCGCATCTCCCGGCCGACGCACGGCTGCAGGTCGAGGCGTTCGAGCGATGACGATCATCCTCGCGCTGATCGTCTTCCGCGGCAGGTCTCTCGCACGGTATCTGGCGTTTGACGCCGCGATGTACGCCATGGGGTGGGTGCTCTGTGCACTGTGCACTGTGCACAGTGCACAGGATCTCTACTTCGCGGTGGTCGCCTTCGCAGTTCTCGAGCTCGCGGCGTTCTCCATTGCCTTGGCGAATGCGAAGGACGTCCGCTGGTCGGCAAACCGCGCGATGGCGATCGTGGCGATCGTCTATGCCTTCGTCGTCGCGGCGCAGATGCGCCAGCCGCCGGACGGCGACGAGCCGTTCTACCTCCTCATCACGGAGTCGCTCGTCAAAGACCACGACCGCGATCTGTCGAATCAGTACCGCGATCTCGCGCACTCCGCGACGCGCCGCACGGACCTCGTGCCGCAGATCGGCGACGTGCGCGGACCGCACGGCGAGGAGTACTCGCGGCTCGAGCCGTTCCTCCCGATCGTGATGATCCCCGGCTACAAGCTCGGCGGACTCGCCGGCGCGCTCGCCACGATCGCGCTCCTCGGCGTGGTGCTCGTCCGCCAGACCATCCGCCTGCTCGAGGACGAGGGGATCGACGACGGGACGATTCGCGCGCTCTTTCCGTTCTTCGCATTCGGTCCGCCGATCGTTTTCTATGCCGCACGCATCTGGCCCGAGCTGCCGGGGGCGCTCGCGTTCGTGGAGGCGGTGCGCGGTGTGCGGCAGCGCCGGATCAAGCGCGCCCTCCCCGCGATGCTGTTCCTCGGGCTGCTGAAGGTGCGGTTCGTCCTGATCGACATCTTCCTCATTGCCCAGTGGGTGTGGCGGAAACCCCGCACCACGCCATGGCGAGTCGCCATCGTCGCGGTTCCATTGATCGTTCTCGCGATCTTCATCGGCTCCACGCCGAACTTCATCGCGTATGAGGTCGGCTTCTTCGGCCTCTTCCTCGACGGGATGTCGGGCATCCTCTTCCAGGCGCCGTTCTATCTCCTCGGCGTCTTCGCGCTGTTTCATTGGCGCGAGATGCCGGCGTCGTTCCGCATCGGGATGATCGCGTCGCTGCCGTACATCGTGACGCTCGTGCCGCGGGCGGAGTGGCACGGGGGCTGGTCGCCGCCGCTCCGCTACATCACGGTCTTCATGCCGGTCCTCTTCCTCGGCGCCGCCGCGATGTGGAAACGTTCGCGGCCGGTGGCGTTCGTCGTTCCGGCGGCGCTCTGGACGATCGGCCTGACGATTCACGGCCAGGCGTTCCCGTGGCGCCTCTTCCACATCGAGAGCGGCGAGAACTTCACCGGCGAGTGGCTCTCGAGGCTCTATCACGCCGACTTCTCGCGCCTCTTCCCGAGCTTCATCCGGATCAATCAGGCGGCGCTCGTGGCGAGCATCGCGTTCGTGCTCCTGCTCGTGCTGTTCCGCTTCGTACGCGTGCCGCAAGTGGTGATCGCGCCTCTCTTGGCGATCGCGATGCTCATCGGATTTCGCTACGCCCTCCAGCCGGCGAACACGATCGAGTTCGAGGACGCGCATGTGATCCACAACGGCGGCGCTCTCTACCCACCGATGTACACGGTGTCGCGGTTCTTCTACCGCTCCGGGTGGACGCTCGGCGCCGGCGAGTCGATGTCGTTCCTCGCGCGCGCCGGAGCGTCGCGCATCGAATACGCGGCCGGGTCGCCGGCGCGGATCGAGCTCGACGGCCGCGAGTACAAGCTGCCGGCGACGCGGCAGGAGCACCTCAGCGAGACGGTCTACCTGACGCACACCGGACGCGTCACGCTGCGCTGCCTCGACGGGAGCGTCAGCTTCGATCGGATGCGCCATGAGTGACGTCGACGTCATCGTGCTCGACTTCGACGGCGGCGCGATGACGACCGAGTGTCTCGCATCGATCGACCGGCAGACGGTGCGGCCGGCGAATGTGATCGTGTTCGACAACGGCTCGGATCATCCGTCTCCGCGCGCGACGCATCGCAGTCCCACGAATCTCGGGTTCGCCGGCGGCGTCAACGCAGCGGTGAAGCACGCGACGTCCCCTTACGTGGCGCTGATCAATAACGATGTCGTGCTCGATGACGATTGGCTCGCGACCGTTCGGGGAGCCATGCGCGAGGGCGTCGCGGCGGTACAGACGATTCTTCGACGCGACGAAGGGACGATCGACGGTGCCGGGATCGACGTCACCGACGGAACGATCCGCCAGATCGGCAGCGGCTTTCCGATCGGCACGCCGTTGCCTCCGGCCTGGGGCGTCTCCGCGACGGCGACGCTCTATCGCCGCGAGCTGCTGCACTTCGACCAGAGCTTTTTCGCGTATTACGAGGACGTCGAACTGTCGGCGCGGCTGCGGGAGGAGGGGTGGGAGTTGCTCGTCCTTCCGGTCGCGAAGGCGACCCACCGCGGCTCGCAATCCGCCTCACGCCTCGGCGGCCGCGCGCTCTACCTCCGGACGCGCAATCGCTACCGCGTCGCAAAGATGCACCGCGGCGCGGGCCGCGTCGGCGCGCTCCTCGCCGAGGATCTGCGCCTGCTGCCGCGGGGCCGCAGCTCGCTTCGTGGGATCATCGCGGGACTGTGTTCGAAGTCGTCGTAGCCACGCCAGACGTCGTCGGCGAGCGAATGGCGGGCCCCGGTATCCGCGTCACGTACTTCGCGCGGGAGCTGGCGAAGATCCCCGGCGTGAACGTCACGGTCGTCGACCGCGACCGGAACCGCGGTGCGCTCGATCGCGCGGACGTGCTCATCGGACAGCCGGCGCGCGGCTTTCGGAAGCGGCGGCGCGGACAGAAGATCCTCTACGACATGTTCGATCCGACGGTGCTGGAGCTGCGGGAGTTGTACGGCGCGGCGCCGTCGGTGCGACAGCGGATCCACGTCGCGGCGGAGTGGACGCGGCTGCAGTTCGCCCTGAACCATGCCGACCTCCTCATCGCGGCGGCGCCGCAACAGCGCGCGTTCTATGCGCAGCTCCAGTGGCGGGACGTGCCATGGATCGACGTGCCGTTCGGGATCGACATGTCCGAGGTGAAGAGCTGCCCGCCGGTGCACGACGACATCGTCGTGTGGGGTGGGGGAGTGTGGGAGTGGCTCGATCCGAAGACGGCGATCGACGCGATCGTGCGCCTCAACCGCGACGGTCTCCGCTGCCGCCTCCTCTTCCTCGGCCGCTCCAGGCCGAACCAGGAAGTGGTCGAACGCCGGCGGGAAGATCGATTTTCAGCACTGCTCGCGAGCGGCGCGCCGTACGTCGACGCCAACGCCGAATGGGTTCCTTATCGGGAGCGATTGGCGTGGTTGCGGGGCGGGAAAGCCGCTATCATGCTCCACCGCCCGACGTCCGAGGCGAACTACGCGATCCGGACCAGACTCTTCGACGCGATCGCGGCGGGAGTGCCGGTCGTCGCGACAGAGAGGGGATTCGCCGCGGAACTGGTTCAGCGTGAAGGGCTTGGGGTGGTCGTCCCGCCGCAGGACGTCTCAGCGGTCGCGGACGCGATCCGGCGCCTGCTCACCGATGACGAATTTCACGCCAGTTGCGTAACGAATCTCGAGCGCATCCGGCCGGCGTTCGCGTGGGAAGTGGTCACGCGCCCGCTCGTCGATGCGGTAACCCGATGGCAGAAGCAAGCACACTGATGGTGGCGTCCCAGCCACAAGAGCTCTCGATTCTGATCGTGACGTGGAACAGCGCGCGCTGGATCGACCGCTGTCTCGCGTCGATTCCGGCGGCGTGCGGCGACCTCGAGCACGAGATCATCGTCTATGACAACGCCTCGTCCGACGACACGCTGCGCGTGATCGGCGAGCGTGAGGACCTGCTGATCCGCTCCGAGCGCAACGACGGCTTCGGCATCGCGATCAACCGCGCGTTCGAGCGCTCGCGCGGCCGGTACGTGTTCCTCCTGAACCCCGATTGCGAGCTCGCGCCGGAAGCGCTGAAGCGCGTGCACGATTTCATGGAAGCGCATCCGAAGGCGGCGGCTGCGGCGCCGCTGCTCGCGGACGACGACGGCGGATCGCAGCGGGAGTTCCAGTTGCGGCGGCTGCCGACGTTCTGGTCGCTCGCGGCGGAGATCCTGGCGGTCGGCCGTTTCTTTCCGCGGGCGACGGCGCGGCATCGCTACCGCAACCTCGACCTCGGCCAGCCGCGGCGCGTGGAGCAGCCCGCCGGCGCGGCGTTGATGATTCGGCGCGAGGTGTTCGAGGAGATCGGCCCGCTCGACGCGCAGTTCTCGCCTGCGTGGTTCGAGGACGTCGACTACTGCGCCCGTCTCGCCGCGGCAGGAAAAGAGGTCTGGGTCGTTCCGGCGGCGGCCGCGCGGCACTTCGGCGGCGCCAGCCTGGAGCACCTTTCGTTCGCGAACTTTCAGGAGCTCTGGTACCGCAACATGTGGCGGTACGCGCAGAAGTGGCTCAGCGCCGGCGAAGCGGAGGCGCTGCGCTGGACGATCATCGCCGGCATGGCGCTGCGCGTGCTCGCGGCGCTGATCGGCGTGGCGCACCGCGACGTCGGCCCGCTTCGCGCCGCGCGCGCGTACGCCGCCGTCTTCAGAAAAGCGTTTCACCGATGGCGCGAGTCTCCCTGATTCTCGTCACCTGGAACAGCGCGCGATTCCTGCCGCGCTGCCTCGACGGAATCGCGCAGCAGAGCTTCCGCGACATCGAGCTGATCGCGATCGACAACGGCTCCGCGGACGACAGCGTCGCCATCGTGCGCTCGCGGTTCCCTGACGCCATCATTCTGCAGAACACCGCCAACGAAGGCTTCTCGCGCGCCGTCAACCAAGGGGTGGCGCGCGCGTCCGGCGAGTTCGTCCAGCTCGTGAATCCCGACGCCTTCCTCGAGCCGGAGTACGTCGCGAAGCTCGTCGAGGCTCTGGAAGGCGACGAGTTTGGCGCCGCGACGGGGAAACTTTTGCGCGCTGAGGGGCCGGGCGTCGACTCGAAGGGAATCCGGATGACGCGCACCGGGCGGCACTTCGACATCGAAGAGGGGGAAGAGCGCGAGGTGTTCGGCGTCTCCGGCGCCGCCGCGATGTACAAGATGGCGTTCATCCACGACGTCACGCTCTCCGACGGCCAGTTCCTCGACGAAGACTTCTTCACCTACCGCGAAGACGCCGACGTCGCTTGGCGAGGGCGGCTCTTCGGCTGGCGCGCGGTGTACGTGCCGGAGGCGGTCGGGTGGCACGTTCGCACCGTGACGCCGCAGAAACGCCGCGAGCTGCCGGCGTTCATCAACATGCACTCGTTCAAGAACCGCTTCCTGATGCGGATCAAGAACGAGGGGGCATACCTCGCGCTCCGGAATGCGCCGTTCGAACTGACGCGCGATCTCGTCACGATCGTCGCCGTGCTGACGATCGAGCGGAGCTCGCTGCCGGCATTCGGCTGGCTCTGGCGCAATCGGAAGAGGATCTTCGCCAAGCGCCGCGAGATCCAGCGCCGCCGCCGCGTCTCCGACCGCGCCCTCGCCCGGTGGTTCCGATGAGGCTCGCGATCCTCGGCACCCGCGGCGTCCCCCCGGAGTACGGCGGCTTCGAGACATTCGTGGCGGAGTTGGGTGCGCGGCTGGTGAGGCGAGGGCATGACGTGACGGTCTATTGCCGCGAAATTGGCCAACCCTCCTGGAACGGCATTCACCGCATCGTGCTGCCGCACGCGCCCGGCAAGTACTTCGAGACCGTGAGCCACACGTTTCTCTCCGCGGTCGACGCGCTCCGGCGCGATTTCGACGTCGTCCTCCTCTGCAACGCCGCCAACGCATTCACGATCCCGCTGTTGCGCGCGGCTCGGATGCCGGTCGCGATCAACGTCGACGGAATCGAGCGGAAGCGGCGCAAGTGGAACGTTCTCGGGCAGGCCTTTTACGCGAGCGGCGAGGCGTTTGCCGCGACGTTTGCGTCGGCCGTCGTGGCGGATGCCGAGGTGATTGCGGAGTACTACCGAGGCAACTACAACGTCGAGCCGGTCGTGATCCCGTACGGCGCGGAGTTTCCGGCCGAAGCGGATACGGACGTCCGGCGACGCCTCGGTGTCGACAGATACATCCTCTACGTCAGCCGCTTCGAGCCGGAGAACAACCCGTTGGAGGTCGTCCTCGCTTACGACAAGCTGAAGGACGCGCCGCCGCTCGTCATGGTCGGTGCGGCGCGCTACGACAAGGCGCTCGAAGCGGAGTTGCGGCGGCACGCTGGCCCGAACATCCTCTTTCCGGGAGCGCTGTACGGCGCCGACTACCGGACCCTTCAACGGCACGCGCTCGTCTATATCCAGGCGACCGAGGTGGGGGGGACGCACCCGGCGCTGATCGAGGCGATGGCCTCCGGCGGCCTCGTCCTGGCGAACGACACTCCCGAGAACCGGGAAGTCGGAGGGGATGCGATCCGTTACTTTGGGCTCCGGCCTGAGGAGACGCTGTCAGGCATGCTTCGCGAATGCCTAGCGAGCGCGGATGAGGATGGAAAGTGGCGGGAGCGGGCGCGGCGGCGCGCGGCGGAGCGGTTCGGCTGGGAAGCGGTCACCGACGCGTACGAGCGTCTTCTCACGAAACTGGTCTAGACGCCCCGCGGGCGTGCGCCGTATACAGCACGGCGAATTTTGACTAGATTCGGGTTGGAACCAAGGGGATGCTGAAGCAAAAAGCACGGCTGGTGAACAGGATCGTTTACCTGGCCGATCTGGCGTTGACGTCGGTCGCGTTCTTTGCGGCCTTCGCGCTGCGCAACGCGATCTTTCCCCTCGTCGCGCCGAACCAGTTTCCGACCGGCCTCTATCCGCTCACGCAGTACCTCAAGGTCTACCCGCTGGTCCTTCTCATCTGGTCGGTGCTGCTGTTCACCTACCACAGCTACCACAGCCACCGGACGGTCCCGCTCACGCGCGAGGTGCTGACGACCCTCCGCATCGTCCTGGTCGGGAACGTCGTCCTCGCCACGCTCGCGTACCTCCTGCCGCTGCGGCAGCTCTCGCGCGCCTGGTTCGTGCTGTTCGCGCTCTTTTCGGCCCTCTTCCTGGTGATCGAGAAGATCGCGCTGCGCATCCTGGCGCGCTATGTCCGGTCGAAAGGCCTCAACTACCGGACCCTTCTCATCGTCGGCACCGGCCGCCGCGCCACCGATCTCGCGGCGATGATCGAGGCGCACAAGTACTGGGGCTATCGACTTCTCGGATTCGTCTCCGACGGCCATCACCTCTCGAACGGCTGGTCGCATTACCGGATCTTCGGCAGCGTCCCGGATCTCCGGCGCATCCTCGAGCACGGCGACATCAACGAGCCGATCGACGAAGTTGTCTTCGCCGTCACCCGCAAGAAGCTCGACGAGATGAAGCAGATCTTCCTCCTCTGCGAGGAGATGGGGATCCGCATCCGCGTTGCGATGAACTTCTTCCAGAACCGTCTCGCGCGGATCGAGATCGAGGAGCTGGAGGGGATCCCGTTCCTCACCTTCACCACGACGCCGTCGAACGAGACGCAGCTCGCCCTCAAGCGGCTGCTCGACATCGTCGTCTCTCTGGGCATCCTCGCGATCGCGGCGCCGGTGATCACGATCATCGCGGCCGCGATCCGCATCACCTCTCCCGGCTCGGTCCTCTTCAAGCAGAAGCGCATCGGCTTGAACGGCCGCATGTTCACGCTGTATAAGTTCCGGACGATGATCGAAGACGCGCACGAACGCCGAGGCGAGATCGCGCACCTCAACGAGATGACGGGCCCCGTCTTCAAGGCGAAGGACGACCCGCGCATCACGCCGGTCGGCCGCTTCCTCCGCAAGTTCTCGCTCGACGAGATCCCGCAGCTCTGGAACGTCCTCAAGGGCGACATGAGCCTCGTTGGTCCGCGGCCTCCGATCCCGGAGGAGGTGGCGTCGTATCACCGGTGGCACCGCCGCCGCCTCTCGATGAAACCGGGCCTGACGTGCCTCTGGCAGATCAGCGGCCGGAACAACATCGACTTCGAGCGCTGGATGCAGCTCGACCTTCAGTACATCGACAACTGGTCTCCGTCGCTCGATCTGAAGATCCTCCTCCGCACCATCCCCGCGGTGCTCTCAGGTAAAGGCGCGAGTTGACACATACGGAATCCTCCCGTTTATGCTACAAAGGCATAAAGGGCGGAGATCCGATGAAACGCTTTCTCCTGCTGTGCGTCATCGGCATGGTTGCCTGGTCCGCGACGGCGGCGACGAAGCTCACGACTCCCCGGGTCATCACGACGGACAACAACGCGAGCTGCGACATCAGCGTCTCGCCCGCCGCCACGCTGCTCCTCCCGTACTTCGAAGTCGACGTCGCGAAACCGGTGAATGACGCGACGAACACGATCTTCTCGATCATCAATACCTCGCGCGCGCCGCAGATCGCGCGCGTCACGGTCTGGACCGACTACGCGCACCCGGCGCTCTGGTTCAATGTCTTCCTGACCGGGTTCGACGTCGAGCCGATCTCGCTCTACGACGTCCTCGTCGACGGCAAGCTCCCGCCCTTCCCGGCGGCGGCCGCGGACGCGTGCCGGCCCGCCGCGGGCGACCTGCCGGACGCGGTCTCCGCGCAGCTCAGGCAGATGCTGACGACCGGCGTCGTGGCCTCGTCGGACTGCAAGGTCGGCGGCGCGCACACGTTCGCGACCGGCTACGTCACGGTCGATCTCGTCAACACCTGCTCTCCGGTCTCACCGCTGGAGCCGGTCTACTACTCCCAGATTCTCGCGTACGACAACGTCCTCACGGGCGACTACGAGGACGTGCATCCGGACAAGGGGATCGGCAACTTCGCCGGCGGGTCGCCGCTCGTGCACATCAAGGCGATTCCGAACGGCGGCGGCACCTCGACCGCGACGCCGCTGCCGTACACGTTCTACGACCGCTACACGCCGGCGGCTGCGAAACGCGTCGACCGGCGGCAGCCGTTGCCGTCTTCGTTCATGTCGCGCTTCATCCAGGGTGGGTCCTCGGCGCTCTTCACCGACTTCGTCTTCTGGCGCGAGGGGGCATCGCCGGGCGGCTGCGTCTCGACGAGCTCCGCGATGCCGGTGGCGACGGTCGTCCGCTTCGACGAGTTCGAGAACCCGACGATGACCGCGATCGCTCCCAGCTCGCCGGCGACGGCGTCGCTCAGCACGGCGTCCTCGATCTTCCCGCCGCTTGCCGGTGCGAGTCTGAGCGGCTGGATGTACATCGATCTCGACAACCACGGGCTGTCGTCCCGCCCGTCGCAGAACTGGATCACGGTGCAGATGCGCGCCGAGGGGAAGTACGGTGTGACCTACGACGCGATCGCGCTGAAGAACGGATGCGCGTCGAGCTCCGTCGTCTCGTCGGTCCCGCAGATGGGAGGGACGAAGTGAAGCGCTTTGTCACTCTGTTTCTTTGTCTCTGTGCCACTTCAATCTACGGCCAGACCACCTACTCCACCGACAACAACGCCTCCTGCGACATCGGCTACTACCCCGCTGCCACCCTCCTCCTCCCGTACTTCGAGGTCGACGTGAATGCGCAGGTCACGACGGCGCTCAACACGACGCTCACGGTCGTCAACACCTCGAGGCAGCCGCAGATCGCGCGCGCCACGGTGTGGACGGACATGGGCTATCCGATCTTCTGGTTCCCCATTTTTCTCACCGGCTACGACGCCCAGAGCATCTCGCTCTACGAGGTCCTCGTCCGCGGCCGGCTGCCGATGACCAGCCCTTCGACCGCGCCTGGGCGGGCATCGACCGCCAACGCGTCGAATCCGTACACGCTGCAGAACACCCTGTGCGACTCGATCGCCGGATCGGTTCCGGCGCCGCTGCTGCAGCGGATCCAGTCGGCGCTGACGACCGGCGTCACGGACGCCGGTGCATGCCCGGTCGGGACCGCGCACCAGAACGCGATCGGCTACATCACCATCGACGTCGTCAACAGTTGCTCCGACGTCTCGCCGCTCGATGCGAAGTACTGGAGTGACGTCCTGCTGTACGACAACGTCCTGACGGGCGAGTACATCCGGATCAACCCGGCGAGCACCGGAAAAGAGGCGGGGGCGAATCCGTTGGTGCACATCCGCGCCATCCCCGAGAGCGGTCCCGCCGGCGCCACGACCGCGACGCCGTTCCCGTACACGTTCTACGACCGTTATGCGCACCGCACCGACCGCCGCCAGCCGCTGCCGTCGGTCTTTGCCGTCCGATTCATCGAGGGCGGCCCGACGTCGTTCCTCACGAGCCTGACGATCTGGCGCGAGGGGATCGCGAGCGCTTCCAAAAATCCCTGCGACTTCGCCGCGAACGCGAAGCTCGCGCTTCCGCACACGAACGTCGTTCGTTTCGACGAGCATGAGAACGCGACCGCGATCGCGAGTGACGCGTCGACCTCCGCCACGCTCCTGCTGCCGGCCAGCTCGCCGATCCTGCCGCCCGTCTCCGCCGCCGGCGACCATGGCGGCTGGTTCTGGCTCTCGCTCGACAACGGCGCCATGGGCCGTCCCAGCCAGAACTGGGTGATCGTGCAGATGAACGCCGAGGGGCGGTACGGCGTCGACTTCGACGCGACGTTCCTCGCGAATGGGTGTACGGTGTCACCACCGACTGCACCGAATGCGCCGTAGGATCGCGTTCCTTCTCTTCGTGACACTGGCCGTCCTTGCGCCCGATCCGGGTCTCTTCCGGATTGCCCTCGCGAACCGCACCACGATGCACGCCGTGATGACGCGCTATCCCGATCACGGATGGGAGGGATACCCGGCGTTTCTAGACGGAGTCCGCGCGCACACTAAGCGCGGCGACTCGATCGCGCTCGTCGTTCCCGCGACGCGTTGGGATGGCGGCTACGACTACGCGTTTTACCGCGCGAGCTACTTCCTCGCAGGCCGCGAGGTACTGCCGGTCATCGATCGCAATTCTGTTCCTCAGCCGGGCAATTTCAACCGGGCGAAGTACGTCGCGGTGTGGCGGCGGACCGGCGGCACGCTGGTGAAGCGTTGATGGGCGCGATCGGCCTTTCGTTTCTCTATCTGACCGGCATCGTCTACTTCGTCGAGCTCGCGCTGGCGTTGCTCGGTGTGCCGTGGAACGCGTGGAACGTCTCCCTCCCCACGCTTCTCGCCGCTATTGCCCTCCTTCTCTGGAGGAAGCCGCGCTTCCACTGGCCTCGAGTGACCGTCGTCGATGCCCTGACGTTGATCTCGATCGTCGCGTACTCGCTCTACGCGACGCTCGCCCGCGTCTGGCCGTGGGACTTCTGGGCGATCTGGGGATTGAAGGGGCGCGTTTTCTTCGAAGCGCGGACGATCGACTGGCGATTTCTCGAGAGCCGGTGGAACGATTTCGCGCATCCCGACTATCCGCTCCTCCTGCCGCTGAACTACGCCTACACCGCGATTCTCAGCGGCGGCTGGAATGACCGCTGGCTCGGGCTGGTCACCGTCGCGTTCGCGGTGGCCTTCCTTCTCGTCGTGCGCGATCTCGTCGCGCGGGAGACGACGCCGCTAATCGCGAGCACGATCGCGTTCGCGGCGACGGCGTTCGCGCTCTCGCCGTTCATCGGCCTTGCCGAGACGCCGCTGATTGCGTTCGCGGGCGCAGCGATTCTCTTTCTGCGGCGCGCGGTCCTCTTCGATGACGCCGCGGCGATGAAGCATGGAGCGCTCCTCGCGGGGCTCGCCGCCTGCACGAAGAACGAAGGGGTGGCGTTGCTGGCCGCGATCGCTGTTGCACTTGCCCTCTCGAAAATCCGGCTCGTGTGGCGTTTCTGGCCTGCGTTCGCCCTCGCGTTGCCGTGGCTGATCCTCAGGGCCGTTCATCGTCTTCCGACGGACCTCGCCAGCGGCCCTGTCATGCAACGCGTGCTGTCGCGGGCGAGGGACATCGGCGCGGTGGGCGATTTGCTCCTCAGGCAACTCCACTCTCCGTGGCTGTGGGGCGGAATGCTCGTCGCGATCCTGATCGCCCCTTACGGCGCGTGGACGCGCGAGCGCTTCGTGCTGCTCGCCGTCGCTTTTCAGCTTGCGATCGACGTCGTCGCGTATCTCGCGACGCCGGCGCAAGTCGAGTGGCTGGTGGAGACGTCGTGGGGACGGGTGACGGCGCAGGTGGCGGCGCCGCTGCTGGTGGTCGTGATGCTCATGCTTGCGCGGACGCTTGCACCAGAACATGGCCCGGAACATGATCTGGCGCATGCCGAAGCTCGATCCGACCACTGACGAATTCCGTGCGGCCGGCCATCGCATCGTCGACTGGGCCGCCGACTACCTCGGCAACATCGACGACTATGACGTCCTCTCCCGCGTGCAGCCGGGCGACATCGCGAAGCAGTTCGCCGCGTCACCGAGCGAGAGCGGACATCCGTACGATGAGCTGCTCGCCGACTTCCAGTCGAAGATCGTTCCCGGTGTCACGCACTGGAACCATCCGGCGTTCTTCGCCTACTTTTCGATCACCGGATCGCAGGCGGGGATCCTCGCCGAGCTGCTCACCGCCGCGCTCAACGCGAATGGGATGCTGTGGCGCACGTCGCCGTCGCTCACGGAGCTCGAGACGGTCACGCTCGGCTGGCTGCGCGACACGCTCGGTCTCCCGTCGAACCTCTTCGGCATCATCAACGACACGGCGTCGATCAACTCGTTCCTCGCGCTCGCCGCGGCTCGCGAGGCGACCGGCCTCGACATCCGCCGCAAAGGCATGACCGGCCGCGACCTCCCGCCGCTCCGCGTCTACTGTTCCGACCAGGCGCATTCGTCGATTGAGAAAGGCGCGCTGGCCCTCGGCATCGGCGCCGAGGGGGTGATCAAGATCGAGAGCGACGACGCGTTCCGGATGAAACCGGAGGCTCTCGAAGCGGCGCTCGCGCGCGATCGCGCCGCCGGCGCGCTGCCGATGGCGATCGTGGCGACCGCCGGAACGACGTCGACGGCGTCCGTCGATCCGGTGCGGCGCATCGGCGAGATCGCGGCGCGCGAAAAGGTGTGGTTCCACGTCGACGCGGCCTACGCCGGCTCGGCGACCATCTGCCCGGAGTATCGCTGGCTGTGGGACGGTGTCGAATACGCCGACTCGATCGTGACGAATCCGCACAAGTGGCTCTTCACGCCGATCGACTTCGGCGTCCTCTACACGCGCAAGCCGGACGTGCTCCGCGAGACGTTCTCGCTCGTCCCCGAGTACCTCAAGACGCCCGACTCCGCCGAGATCAACTACATGGACTACGGCCTGCAGTTCGGCCGCCGCTTCCGTGCGCTCAAGCTGTGGATGGTGTTCGAGCACTACGGCGTCGAACGGCTGCGCAACGTCATTCGCGACCAGATCGGGTTCGCGAAGCGCCTCGCGGACGAACTGCTGAAGATCGACGGCGTCGAGCTCCTCGCGCCGCAGAGCTTCAGCGTCGTCGTCTTCCGCAAAGGGTCCGACGAGGAGACCGCCGCGATCATGGAGCGGATGAACGCCAGCGGCCAACTCTTCGTCTCGCACACGAAGCTGAAGGGGAAGTACGGTATCCGCGTCGCGATCGGCAACGGCGCGACCGAGTGGCGTCACGTCGAGCGGGTGCTGTCGTTCGTGCGATGAGCGAGTTTTTGGACGACGCGCGCGAGTGGGCGCGCGGGCGGATGTGGATTCCGCGCGCGCTGCTGCTGGCGTACCTCTCGTATGCGTTCGTCCGATTCCTGCGGGATCCCGACAGCGGCACGATCTTCAGCGGCATCACGCTGGCGTTCCACGAGATGGGACATCTCCTCTTCGCCTGGGCGCCGCACTTCATCGCGTCATTCATGGGAAGCGGCATGCAGGTGCTGATTCCGATCGTCGTCATGGTGATCTTTCGCCGGCAGGAGGATTACTTCGGCGTCGCCGTCGGCGGCTTCTGGCTCTCGTTCTCGCTCTTCGAGCTGGCGCGTTACGTCGGCGACGCGCGCGCGATGGAGCTCCCGCTCGTCGGCTTCTCCTCCGATCCGGAGCACGACTGGCACTACCTCCTCGGCGCCATGCACATGCTCCCCGCCGACCACTTCTTCGCCTTCCTCATCCGCCTCGCCGCCTTCGCCATCGGCGCCGCGTCGATCACCTTCGCGGTGTGGCTGCTCAAGCTGATGCTGTGACGACGGCGATGACGGCGCTGCCGAATGCTTCGAGCTTCGCGTCGCCGATGCCGTAGACCTCGCGCAGTTGGGTGAGCGTCGACGGCTTGGCGCGGGCGATCTCGCGCAGGGTGCGGTCGCTGAAGATGATGTACGGCGGGACGCCGCGTTCGTCCGCCTCGTTGCGGCGCCACTCGCGGAGCGTCTGGAAGAGCGCCGCGTCGACCGGGCCGTCGAGCGGGAGATGCGAAGCGCGCGGCGGCCGTTTCTTCGTCGCGGCGATCGGCTGCCGCAGGCGCACCTCTTCTTCGCCGCGAAGGACGGCGCGCGATCGCTGCGTCAGCTTGACCACCGGGAACTCGTCGCCGCTCTGTTCGAGGAAGCCTTGGCCGATCAGTTGCCAGATCAGGTCGCGCAGCTCGTTGCGCGAGCAGTGCTTCAGGATCGCGAACGTCGACAGCGTGTTGTGCTTCCGGTCGCGCACCTTCTCCGTGTTCTCGCCGCGGAGGACCGAGATCACGTGACCGACGCCCCACGACTGATTGAGGCGGAAGACGCACGAGAGAATCTTCTGCGCGACGACCGTCCCTTCCGACACGTCCTCCGTCTCGCCGAGGCAGATGTCGCAGGCGCTGCACGAATCGGCGGTGTACTGCTGGCCGAAATACTCGACGAGCGCGCGGTGGCGGCAGGTCGTCCCGGAGAGATAGCGATCGAGGTCGTTGAGGTGGATGCTCTCCTGCTCGCCGGACAGCATCGACCGCCACGTCATCGCGTCGGCGGCGGAGTAGAGCAGCACGCACTCCGCTTCGAGGCCGTCGCGTCCGGCGCGGCCGGTCTCCTGCTGGTAGTGCTCGATCGACTTCGGCATCGCGGTGTGCAGGACGAAGCGGACGTTCGAGCGGTCGATCCCCATCCCGAACGCCACCGTCGCAACGACGACGTCGCACTGTTCCTTGGCGAACGCCTCCTGCGCCGCGTGCCGCTCCTCGCTCGTCATCCCGGCGTGATACGCGCGTGCATTCCAGCCGCGCTTCGCGAGCTGCAACGCCAGCTCGTCGACGTCCTTGCGGCGGATGCAGTAGATGATCCCCGACTCGCCGCGATGCCGCTCCAGCACCTCGATGATCTGCCGCAGTTCGTCGCGCTTCGGAAGAATGCGGTAGATCAGGTTCGGCCGGTCGAAGTTGCCCACCAGGACGACCGGATCGCGGAGCGCCAACTGTTCGGCGATATCGCGGCGCACTTTCGGTGTGGCGGTCGCGGTGTACGCGTGGACCGAGGCGTCGGGGAACTCCGAGCGTAAATCGCTGAGCTGGCGGTACTCCGGCCGGAAGCCGTGGCCCCAGTGGCTGATGCAGTGCGCCTCGTCGATCGCGAATGTCTTCGCGTTGGCGCGCTGCAGCAACGCGCGAAAGTGCGGCAGCGCTAGGCGCTCCGGCGAGACGAAGAGAAGCCTGATCTTGCCGTCGAGCAACGCGCGCTCGGCGGCGCGCTGTTCGTGCGGCGCCTGCGAGCTGTTCATCATCGCCGCCGGCGCGCCGCAGGCGATGAGGGTGTCGACCTGGTCCTTCATCAACGAGATGAGCGGCGAGACGACGACCGTCACGCTCTCTTTTTCGAGCGCCGGCGCCTGGAAGCAGAGCGACTTCCCGCCGCCGGTCGGCATGACCACCAGCGAGTCGCGTCCCGCCAGCGCGGCATTCATCGCTTGCTCCTGGAGCGGCCGGAAGGAGGAGTAGCCCCAATACCTCGAGAGGGTCTCGAGCAGCACGAATTCAGGTTACCTCGGAATGTAGAATCCAGCCGCATGCATCGCATTGCGGCGTCGCCGCTTTACGAGCGGGCGATCGCCGCGGTCGCCGATCTGCTCACCCGCCAGCGCCTCGACTTCGTCTTCGCCGGCAACGTCGCCCGCGCCGCGCACCTCGGCACGCCGGTCGACGAAGGCTCGATCGACGTCATCGCGACCATGGGCCCGCAGCAGATGAATCAGGTCGCCATGATGGCCAGCAACCGCGGTTTCCGCGTCGAACGCGATGAGATCGCCGCCGCCGAGGAGCTCGACCTGATCCCGATGCACTTCGAGGACGTGAAAGTGCATGTCTTGGTCGCGTCGAACGCCTTGTACGGACGGATGGTCGCCGACGGCGCCGAGGCCCGAGGCCCGAGGCCCGAGGCCTCCGTCAAGGTTCCACGCCCTGAAGACTTCGCCCTTCTTTTGCAAATGTCGAATGATGTGACTTCGCTCATGACGCTCATCGAATCCGCGGAGTTCGATCGGGACGCGTACAACCGGAAGCTGACGTCGATCGGGTTGCGCGAGTTGGTGATCCCCGAATGAAGTGGATCGAGTCGCAGGGTCCGTTCGATGACGCCATGGCACGCATGGCGGCGAATGCGGTCGTGGCGGTCGATACCGAGGCCGACTCGCTGCACTCGTACTTCGACAAAGTCTGCTTGATCCAGATGTCGGCGGGGGGAGAGGACCTCGTCATCGACCCGCTCAGCGGCATCCGGCTCGACGCATTCGGCAACCTCCTGGGCGATCCGACCATCACGAAAGTGCTGCACGGCGGCGACTACGACCTGCGGATCCTGAACCGCGACTTCGGCTTCGTCGTCTCGAACCTCATCGACACCTCCATCTGCGCCCAACTCCTCGGCTACGAGGCGTTCGGCCTGGCGGCGCTGCTGGAGCGGCACTTCGGCGTGAAGCTGAACAAGACCCACCAGCGCGCCGACTGGGCGATGCGTCCATTGCCGCCCGACATGCTCGAGTACGCGGCGCTCGACACCCACTACCTGATCGATCTCGCCGCGAAGCTCCGCGAAGAGCTAGAGGCGCTCGGCCGATGGGGCTGGGCGCTGGAAGAGTTCGCGCGCCTCGAGATGGTGCGCTACGAGAAGAACGACGACCCGGAGCCGTGGCGCCGAATGAAGAACATCGGCGGCTTCGACCGCCGCTCGCTCGCCATCTTCCGCGACCTCCACGCGTGGCGCGACGCCCACGCGCGCAAGGGCGACCGGCCGCCGTTCAAGGTGATGGGGAACGAGCAACTGCTCGAGCTCTCGAAGACGCGGCCGGTCACGGTCGCCGACCTGGCGAAGATCAAGGGGATGTCGAAGTACGTCGTCGATCGTTACGGACGGGATCTCGTGAACATTGTCCGTGCGGCGATGGCGATCGACGAGAGCGACCTCCCGGAGAAGAACGAGCCGAAGCCGTGGCAGCGCGACCGCGAGCTCGAAGCGCGGATCGACCGGATGAAAAAGGTACGCGACAAGGTCGCCGCCGAGCTGAAGATCGACCGCGCCGTCCTCGCCCCGCGCCACATCCTGTCCGCGGTCGCGTCGACCGGCAGCTACGACGTCCCCGCCATGCGCGAGTGGCAGAAGCAGGTCCTCGGCGACACGATGCTCGCAGTGCTGAAGAAATGATCAAGAAGTCGTGAGTGGTCCCTCGACGTCGAAGTTCAAATCCTTCAGCAGCCCGTCCGCGAGGTCGTAGATCCAGCCGTGCAGCGTCACGGAGCGGCCCTGGCTCCACGCCTTTTTGAGCACCGCCGACTGCCGCAGCGTCACGACCTGCCGGATGACATTCAGCTCGCACAGCTTCGCCCACCGCTCGTCGAACGTCGGCAGGGACTCCAGCACCGCCTTCTGCTCGAGCGCGAGCTGTTCGAGCGGCGCGAGCCACTGTTTCGTGTAGCCGGTTGCGTTGCGCTCCAGCGCCGCGCGGACGCCGCCGCAGCGGTAATGGCCGGTCACGATGATGTGCCGGATGCCGAGCTGTTCGATGGCGAACTCGATGACCGCCATCGCATTCGGATCGTTCGTCTGGACGACGTTTGCGATGTTTCGATGCACGAACATCTCGCCCGGGTCGAGACCGACGATCTCGTTGGCCGGGACGCGGCTGTCGGAGCAGCCGATCCAGAGGTGTTCGGGCTTCTGGATGTTGACCAGCCGCGCGAAATAGAGCGGATCGGCGTCGGTCTTCCGGCGTGCCCAGGCGACGTTGTTGGTGAAAAGTTCGGGGAGGGTCTTCATTCGAGGCGCAGTGTATAGAATGCGCGCGCCATGGAACGGAGCAACGAATTCAAAGTCATCGTGATCGGGTCGGGGCCGGCCGGCTGCACCGCCGCGCTCTATCTCGCTCGCGCTAACCTCGCACCGCTCGTCATCGAAGGAATGCAGCCCGGCGGCCAGCTCACGATCACGACGGACGTCGAGAACTACCCCGGCTTCCCCGAAGGAATCCTCGGCCCGAAGCTGATGGACCTCATGCGCCAGCAGGCGGAGCGCTTCGGCGCCGTCTTCCGCATCGAGCAGGTCGAGAGCGTCAATTTCAAACAGCATCCGTTCACGGTCACGACCGATCAGCACGAATACGGTGCGTACGCCGTGATCGTGGCGGCCGGCGCGTCAGCGATGCAGATCGGCCTGCCGTCCGAGAAGGCGCTGCAGGGCTTCGGCGTGTCGTACTGCGCGACCTGCGACGGCTTCTTCTTCAAGAACAAGGAGATCGTGGTCGTCGGCGGCGGCGACTCCGCGATGGAGGAGGCGACGTTCCTCACCAAGTTCGCCTCCAAGGTGACGATCGTCCACCGTCGCGAAGCGCTCCGCGCCTCGAAGATCATGCAGGAGCGCGCGCGCTCGAATTCGAAGATCGAGTTCGTCTACAACTCCGTCGTCGACGAGGTCATCGGGACGAAAGAGGGCGGCGTCACCGCTCTCAAGATCAAGAACATCGTCTCGAATGAAGTCACCGACATGAAGGCGCAGGGACTCTTCGTCGCGATCGGCCACACGCCGAACACGTCGGCGTACGCCGGCCAGCTCGAGCTCGACGAACGCGGCTACATCGTGCAGCCGCATCGCCACTCGACCGCCACGAACATCCAGGGTGTCTTCGCCGCGGGTGACTGCGTCGACCACATCTACCGTCAGGCCGTGACCGCGGCAGGCAGCGGATGCCAGGCGGCGCTCGACTGCGAGCGGTGGCTCACGCACGAGCGGATCACCGAGCGCTGGGACCTTCCGATCGGCGAAGAGGACCGTCTGTGACCCGTCGCGAAAGCGGCGGAACCATGCTCATACTGGGCGGCGCCGGCATGGTCGGCGTCCAGGTCGCGCGCGAAGCGGCGCGCGAGCTGCGGCCGTCGCGCATCGTCATCGCCGCGCTGACGAAGGGCGAAGTCGACGACGCCGTGCAGTCGTTACGCGCGGAGATCGACGACGTCGAGTTCGTCGGCGCACCCGGCAACATCTTCCTGCCGCAGTCGCTGCAGGGCGTCGACCGCGGCACGATCCTCTCCTCGCGCGAGCACTACGACGACCTCTTCAGCGAGATCTTCTCGCGCGAGGCGGACTACACCCGCTCCGCGCTCTTCCACCTGATCGACGAGCACAAGCCGGAGACGATCGTCGACTGCATCAACACCGCGACCGCGATCAGCTACCAGGACGAGTTCAAGGCGTCGCAGCGGGTGAAGTCGCTGCTCGACGCCGCCGAGGCAAAGATCGGCACCGTCGATCGCTCCGAGCTCGACCCGCTCTTCCGCGCCGTCCGCGAGCTGCTGATCTCGCAGGGCATCCCGCAGATCACGCGGCACATCCTCTTCCTGCATCGCGTGCTCGAGCGGACCGAAGTGCGCGTCTACGTGAAAGTCGGGACGACCGGCACCGGCGGGATGGGCATCAACATCCCGTACACGCACTCCGAGGACAAGCCGTCGCCGCAACTCGTCGCGAAGTCGGCGATCGGGTTTGCGCACACCGGACTGCTCTTCCTCCTCGCGCGGACGCCGTCAGGATCGATCGTCAAGGAAGTGAAACCGGGCGCGATGATCGGCTTCCGTCAGGTCGCGCGCCGCCACATCAAGCTGCGCGGCGAGAGCGCGCCCGCGTATCTGGTCCAGGCGCACGACGAGCAGCTCGGCTCACAACTGCAGTTGCAGGAGCCGGCGGGTGACTACGGCCGTTTCGACGGCGGCGACGTGAAGCTCGAGATCATCGGCGCGGACACCGGAGAGAACGGCTTCTTCTCGATCGGCGAGTTCCAGGCGATCACGTACCCGCGGCAGGTGGAGTACGTGACTCCCGAGGAGGGTGCGCGCTACGTCGTCCTCGAGATCCTCGGCGCATCGACCGGCCGCGACGTTCTCGCGGCGATCGACGGCGCGATCACCGAACCGTCGTACCGCGCCGGCGTGCTCCGCGAGCATGCCATCCGCGAGATGCAGCGTCTCGAAGACGAGATGCATGACGAGGTGCTCCCGTCCATCGCGATCGGACACCTCGGGCCGCCGAAGCTCTCGAAGCTCCTCGCCGAGGCGCATCTGATTCTGAAGGCGGCAAAGACCGACGACATCGCGGCAATTCAATCAATGGCTCCGGCCGAGATGCAGCGGCGCGTCGAGGAGTATGCGAACGCGAATCCGCGAATCGTCAGCCAGATCGTGACGATCGGCCTCCCGATCCTGCGCGAGAAAGACGGCGCGCTCGTGATCACGCGCGGCCCGCGCGTCAGCATCCCGCCCGCGGGACCCGACGGCACCGTCGTGCCGCTCGATCGCGCCGCCATCGAACGCTACGCGCTCACGGGCTGGGTCGACCTGCGCCTGCAGAACTTCGAGCGCTGGCAGCAGCGCCTGCGCGACATCGTCGCCCCCGACGTCGTCCACCGAGGCTCCGCCGCCCTCGACGCCAAGACCTACCCCGCGCAACGCTTCGTTCCCGGAGACATCGTCGGCTGGCTCCTGACGAACGAGCCCGACGAGCAGGGGATGGTGGGGCGGCGGCTCTACTAGAACGCGTTGAGGATGTACTCGAGCGGATTCACCGGATTGTTGTTCAGCCGCACTTCGTAGTGCAGGTGCGGTCCGGTGGAGCGGCCGGTCGTGCCGACGTAGCCGATCACGTCGCCGCGCTTCACGCGGTCGCCCGCCTTCACGGCGTAGCCGCTCAGGTGGCCGTAGCGCGTCGAGTAGCCGTAGCCGTGCGCGATGTAGATGACGTTGCCGTAGCCGTTCGCCCACTCCGCCTTCACGACCAGACCGTCGGCAGGCGCGCGGACCGGCTGGCCCACCGCGGAGCTGATGTCGACCGCGTTGTGCGTTCCTTGCTCGCCCGTGAACGGATCCGAGCGTCCGCCGAAACCGTCGGTGAGGATGCCGCGGACCGGCGCGATGGAAGGAGTGGAGGAGAGGAGCTGCGACTGCGCCACGAACTTCTGTTCGAGCACCGAAAGGTCTTTGTCGATGTTCCGCGAGCGGAAGCTCATCTTGTCGACGTCGTCGCGGTACGGGCTGCCGGTGTCGTCCGACGGCCGGAGACCGCCGACGCCGCCCTGCGACGTCTCATCGAGCGTCGTGATGCCGGCGATGATCGCCAGCTTCCGGGTGCGGTCTTCCACGGTGTGAAGCTGCGTCCGGAGCGACTCGACCGACTTGCTGAACTGCTCGTTGGCCGTCTGGAGCTCGCGGTTTTCTTTCTGCAGCTTGTTGAGCTCGTGCGTCTGGGAGATCGCCGTGAAGTACTGGACCGAGAAGAAGGTCGAGAGGCAGAGCGAAGAGGTGACAAGCGAGACGATCGAGAAGAGCAGGCGGTGCGACACCTTCAACTTCCTGAATTTCGCCCGCGCGTGCGGGACGAAAATGATCGTCGAATAACGCTTATCCATGTGATCGCTCCTGACCTTGAAAACCGAGACTTGGGACGAGACGAAGGCGTATTGTTATGAACGGGTGGGGTCGAGTCAACCCAAAAAACACCCAACTTCGGAATGAGTCAGATAACCACAACTCCTCATTCCGCAAGCACTTGCATCGCGAAAATATGGCGGATCAGCATATTCGAGCCGCAGACGCGCAGAAACGCGTGACGGTGATCAAATAACTGTCGGCGCGTCAATCTGACTTGTAAATCGGATCACGTTCTCGGTAGTAGACTCGCTTTCCGCATGCGCAAAGACTGGAACTCGTACTTCATGGGCATCGCCCATCAGGCCGCGACGCGCTCGACCTGCCCGAGAAAGCACGTGGGAGCGGTCATCGTCCGCGACCGCACCGTCCTCTCCACCGGCTACAACGGCTCGCTCCGCGGGATGCCGCACTGCGAAGACGTCGGCTGCGTGGTCGAGGACGGGCACTGCATCACGACGGTTCACGCCGAGGCGAATGCAATCCTGCAGGCGGCGAAGAACGGCGTGGGCGTCGACGGCGGCGAGATCTACACGACCGCCTCGCCGTGCTGGAACTGCTTCAAGCTGATCGCCAACGCCGGGATCAAGAAGATCTACTACGGCGAGTTCTATCGCGACGAGCGTTCGCGCCAGGTCGCGCAGGAGATCGGGATCGAGTTGAACGACCTCGGCATCCCCGCAGCAGATGCTCATCCTAGCTGCTGACACCTCGCTGCCGATCTTTTCGGTGGCGCTGCTCCGCGATCGGCTGCTCCTCGGCGCCGTCGCGCTGGAGGGCCGCTCGTCGCGCAACGAGAAGCTCCTTCCCGCGGTCGACTGGCTGCTCAGCGAGAGCGGCTTCGATCGCCACGAGATCGATCTCTTCGCGGTGACGCGCGGCCCCGGCTCGTTCACTGGTGTCCGCATCGGACTCGCCACGATCCAGGGCCTCGCTCTCGCCCTCGGCAAACCGATCTGCGCGATGTCGACCCACGAGGCGATCGGCTCCGGAGAAAACGTCACCGTCATCGACGATGCCGGGCGCGGCGAGTTTTACGTGTCGCGCTTCGAAGGTCATCGCGTAGTCGAAGCGCCGCACCTCGCAAAGGAGGTCGACCGCGAATCGGCGATCGAGGTCGGCAACTTCCTGCAGCACGGCAACGTCGCCGCCGCTTGCGCGCGCCGCGCGCACGACCTCGCGGCGGCGAATGCGCTCGACCGCTACGCCGACGTGACGCCGATCTATGTCCGGCTGGCCGAGGCCGAGGTCAAACTGCAGCAGAGAAATGGATGACGTCGAGATCCGCATCGCCACCCCCACGGACGTCGACGAGGTCCACGCGCTCGAAACGCGCGCCTTCCCCGCCCCCTGGCGCCGCGACTTCTTCGAGAGCGAGCTGCGGGCGAGCGGCCGGTTCAACCTCGTCGCCCGCCGCGGCGGCGCGCTGATCGGATACCTCTTCTCGATGTGGTTCTTCGACGAGATGCACGTCAACAAGATCGCCGTCGAGGAACGCGAGCGCCGGAAGGGGATCGCCGCGGAGCTGATGGACAAGTGCATCCGCTTCGCGCGCGCGAACCGCATCAACTCAATCTCGCTCGAAGTCCGCAAGTCGAACTCCGGCGCCCAGGAGTTCTACAAGACCCTCGACTTCGCCCCCTCCTACACCCGCCCGCGGTACTACCCCGACGGCGAGGCGGCGGTCGTGATGATGAAGAACCTGTAATCTCTCTCGAATGCTGATTCTCGCCGCGGCCATCCTGGCGCTTCAGTTCACCGAGTCGATCGAAGTCCACGTGGTGAACGTCGACGTCGTGGTCACGGACAAAGCCGGCAAGCCGGTCACCGGTCTGACGAAGGACGACTTCGAGATTCTCGAAGACAAGAAGCCGCAGGTCATCACGAATTTCTCCGAGATGCGCAGCGGCGCTCCCGCGGATGCGCCGGCTGAGAGCGCACCCGCCGTTTCACGCCCGCGTACCTTCATCCTCTTCGTCGACAACCGCTCGATGCAGCCGACGCTGCGCAGATATGTCACGTCGCAGCTCTCGAAGTTCGTCGACAACGCGCTCGCCGCGAAGGACCAGGCGGTGGTCGTGATGTGGGACGGCAAGTTCCGGATCCTCGCGTCCCTGACCTCCGACAGGGCTGCAATCCACAAGGCCATCGACTCGGTCGCCGAGACCGGAACGCCCCTGTCGGCGACGAGCGAATTCGCGCGTTTCCAGCAGGACTGCACGCGGTTGCTGAACCTCGCCAAGAGCGGAGGGACGTCATTCAAGGCCGCTTACCAGGAGTGCATCGGCGACGCGCAGATCGAAACGCAGCGGCTGTCGCTGGTCTCTCGGCTCATGCTCAACGGCGTGGACGTGGCGATGTCCACCGTGGCCGGCGTGGAAGGCCGCAAGGTGCTGGTCTTCGCCGGAACCGAGTTGCCCGAGCAGCCGGGGCAGGAAATGTATCAGTGGACGAACTCGCAATTTCAGCCCTACCTGCGCGGCTTCGACGCGCCGACGGCCCATGCCTCTCCGGAGTTCCGCGAGCAGCAGCGCGACGCGTTGGAGCGGATCGCCAAGACAGCGAACGCCGGCGGAGTGACGCTGTACCCGATCTCCGCGCTCACGCAGAGCGACGTGAACGCGATCCAGAGCGGGTCCGGTATCGCCGACGAGGGTTCGGGCTTCCTCCGCTCGGGCAACACGGAGGACGCGCACAACCTGCTCGCGCGCACGACCGGCGGCATCGCGGCGCCGGTGTCGCGCATGGACGCGTTGCTCGAGACCGTGCAGCGCGACCTCGGCTCGTACTACTCGCTCGGGTACCGGCCGGCCAACGACCGAGGCGGCGACCGGCCGATCGTGGTGCGCACGAAGAACCGCGCCTACACCGTTCGGTCGCGGCAGAGCTATGCACCGAAGACCGCGGACGATCGGATGCGCGAGCGTGTCGTCGCCAACATCTACGCGCCGGTGCGCGAGAACGAGTGGCCGGTGCAGCTGCGCGCCAGCAAGCCGGAGCGGGCGGGAAGGGGAACGTATCGCGTCCCGATCGAGATCGTGGCGCCGCCGAATGTGACGCTGATCCCTCGGGACGGCGGCAAGCTGGCCGGCGGATTCACGGTCTACCTCGCCGTCGGCGACCCCGAGGGCGCGCTCTCGGCGACGTTCAAGCAGCCGAATGCGATCGAGGTCACCGAGGCAGAGCTCCTCGGATTCCGCCGAACGCCGCTGTCGTTCACCGCGACGCTCACGCTGCGCGAAGGCGAGAATCTGATCTCGGTCGGCCTGCTCGACCAGGCCGGCGGCACCACCGGCTTCGCGCGCACGACGGTCACGGCCACGGCCGGTAAGTGATCACCGGAGATTTTGGGTCACTGGTGATTGGTCACTGGTGAT
>JACZCU010178362.1_pt1 | contig 31676 bp, 28 predicted proteins | sample 8641851 | NCBI WGS metagenome assembly JACZCU01 (sample SAMN15324605, study PRJNA640507) | soil metagenome | isolation source: monocropping sugarcane control | place: China: Luxin town, Laibin City, Guangxi Province | collected 2019-07-25 | depth 10cm m | reverse complement strand
GCGGGCTCTTAGCCCGCCGACCTATGCATGATTCGGCGGGCTGAGAGCCCGCCGCTCCACGTCCAAATCACAGTTTGTTGGGATCGAGCTGAATGATTTCGCCGAGGTTCAGCTCGCGGATGCCGGGCTCGATCTTTTTCAGATCGCCCACGACGATCCAGATCACTTCATCCGGATGCACGACGTCCGACGCCGCGCTGAGCAGATCCGCTTCCGTCACCGCGCGCACGTTCTTCGCGTAGTTCACGTAGTAATCGTCGCTGCGGCCGAGCGTCATCGTGCGAATCGCGGCATTCGTGAGCGAGTCGAGTGTCTCGAACGATCCCGGCAGTCGCAGCGTCTGATTGCGCATCACGCTCGCGAACTCTTCGCCGGTGATCGGACGTTCGCCGGCGATGCCGCGAATTTCCTTCTGCACTTCGACGATCGACTCTTTCGTCTTGTCGGTCTGCACCGGCGCAACGATGATCAACGGCCGCTGCGCGCGCGCATCGTTGATGAATCCCTGCGTGCCGTAGCTCCAGTGTTTGTCGAGGCGGAGATTGCGATTGAGGCGCGACGTGGCCATGCCGCCGAAGTTGCGCATCACGGTATCGAGCGCGACGTCCGCGTCCGTTCCACCTTTCTTCGCGACGTGTGCGGCAACGATCACGGACTGCGGTGCATCGGGTTTGTCGATGAGATAGACGCGCTTGCTCGCGGTCGGTGCGACCGTGGCGATGTCTTTCTTCGGCGCATCGCCGCGCTTCCACGTTCCGAATGCGCGCTCGAGCTCGGGCACGAGCTTCTGCATCGTCACGTCGCCGGCGACGATGATCGTGCTGTTGTTCGGATGGAACCAGCTCTTGTGCCACGCGACGACTTCATCGCGCGTGAGCGTGCCGACGGTGTCGAGATAGCCGGTGCCGGTGAGCGGTTTGCCATACACGTGGTTCTCGCCGTAGAGAAGGCGAGGGACGAGTCGCAGCGCGAGCGCGTTCGGCTGCGATTGTTCCTGGCGCACGCGCGACACGCGTTGCTGCGTGAGCAGTTTGACTTTGTCGGCGGGGAACGCGGGACGCAGCACGACGTCGGCGAGGATGTCGAGCGATGGGCCGAGGTTCATCGGCAGGGCGTTGAGCTGGACGAAGGAGTAATCCAGCGAGTTCCACGTCGTGAGCTGCGCGCCGAGAGAATCGAGATCGTCGGAGATCTTGAACGTGTCGCGCGTCGCCGTGCCTTCGTCCATGAGATCGAGCGTGAGCGATGCGAGACCGGCTTTTGCCTGCGAGTCGGTGGAATGGCCGGCATCGACGGCGAGCGTGAGATCGACGAGCGGCGCGCTGTGACGCTCGAGCAGCAGGACGTTCATGCCGTTCGAGAGCGTCGCGCGCTGCGGCGTCGGGAACTTCACGTCCGGAGCGCCACCAAGCGCCGGAAGCACTTTGCGATCGAGCGCGGTCGTTCCCGGTTTCAGTTCCGGCGAGGGATTGACGAGGAGCGTGTAGTGATTCGCTTCGAGCCACTGCTTCGCGGTCTTCTGTACATCGGCAGGCGTGGCTTTCGCGAGTGTTTCGAGTTGCGCGAGATACGCGTCGGGCGATCCGCCGAAGGTCATGCTCTGCGCGAGGACGTCGCTGCGTCCGCCGAATCCGCCGAGTCGCTCGATGCCGCGCGCGAAGCTCGCAAGTTGACGGCTCTGCGCGCGCTGAATCTCCTCCGCGGTCGGGCCATTTTTCAGCGCGTCCGCGACGATCGCGTCCATTTCTTTTTCGACGGCCGCGGGATCAGCACCGGGTTTGACGGTGACGGTGAGGAGGAAGAGGGATCCGAGCTCGCGATCCCACAATCCCGCGCCGACGTCGACGGCGACACCTTTTTCATAGACGAGTTTGCGATCGAGGCGCGCGCTCTTGGAGCCCGCGAGCACTTCGGCGAAGAGGTTGAGGTACTGAAGCGATGGATCTTTCCACGCCGGTGCGTGGTAGACGCGATAGATGCGCGTGTTCGCGACGCGATCTTCCATCACATCCCGAATGTTTCGCTCGAGCTTCGGGATCCAAACCTCGGCACGCGCCAACGCCGGTCCCGGCGGAATGCCGTTGAAATACCTCTGCGTCAGCTCGCGCGCTTTCTCCACCGTGATGTCGCCGGAGAGCGAGAGCACGCAATTGTTCGGGCCGTAGTACGTGCGGTACCACTCCTTCACGTCGTCGAGCGACGCAGCGGCGAGATCGTCGAGTGAGCCGATCGTCGACCACGAGTACGGATGTTCGAATGGATGGATGATCTCCATTGCGCGCTGCATCGCGCGGCCGTACGGTTGATTCTCGCCCTGACGTTTTTCATTCGACACGACGCCGCGCTCGCGCTCGAGCATTTCCTTCGAGATGTTCGCGGCGAGGTAGCCCATGCGATCCGCTTCGAGATAAAGCGTGCGCTCGAGCGCGGAGACGGGCACGTCTTCGAAGAAATTCGTGCGATCGGTGGACGTGGTGCCGTTGCGATTGTTCGCACCGAGGTCGTCCATCGCTTCGCGAAAGCCGTGCGGGTAGTTCTCCGAGCCGTTGAAGAAGAAGTGCTCGAAGAGATGCGCGAACCCGGTCTTGCCGCGCTTCTCATTGCGTGAGCCGACGTGGTACCAGAGGTTCACCGCGACGATCGGCACGTTGTGATCTTCGTGCACGATGACGGTCAGTCCGTTGTCGAGCACGAACTTTTCGTACGGGATCGTGAACTGTTTTTTGTCGAATGGCTTTTGCGGCGCGGCGGACTTCTTTTCCTGCGCGGTCGCAGTCGCGGCCAGCGCGACGAGCATCACAGTGGCGAGGAGTTTACGCATGGCGCGCGATTGTAGCGGCCACGAGTGCGAACATCGGATGGATTGGGACGAGCGATGCGCTGCGCGGTGCGAGGTGTTGCGGAGGCGTCACCGGGAACGAATCACGCGCGCGGCCGGCCGAAGAACAAAACGTATCCGTCGGCGTCTTCGAGCGCGAATCCACGCAGGCCGTCATCGTCGTCTTTCAATGGCTGAACAAACTCGACGTTGCGTGACGCGAACTCTGTCGCCAGTGCATCCGGATCCGGCACCGCGAGGTACGCGTCCCATCGCGCCCAGCCTTTCTGCACATCACGTTTGTGATTCGGCAATGGTTCGACGCCAACGTCCTTGAGCAGGATCATCGCGGCATCGCGCTGCACGATGCCGAAGAAGATGTCGTCCGGCTCGGGACCCTGAAACGTGATGTCGAAGCCGAGGCGATCGCGATAGAACGCCAGCGCGGCGGGAACGTTTCTGACGATGAAGAACGGCGCGATGCCGGCGATGTCAGGTTTGCTCATGACGAACGAGTTTAAGTCCGCGATCACGTTCCCGCCTTCGGACGCAACGTCACATCGTCGTTGAGATTCTCGTCCTGCTGCGCTTCGACGGACGATCCCGGAGGCGGATGTCCGAATCGCATTTTGCGATCGCGCCACGCGAGTTTCAGATCGTCGATGCGATGTTTCGGCGGTTCGTATCCGAACGCGCGCCAGCGTCCCGGCGGGACGTTTCCTTTCGTCTCGACGTGACGCGCGAAGCGATCGGTCCACGCGTCGAACTCAAAGTACGTCGCATCATCGATGTGCTCCGCCTGGTTGTCGCTGTACGGTTTGTGATTGCCGAACTCGGAGTAGTGCCACAGCGCGTCCGGCACTTCGATGCCGCTGTAGCGGCACTGCCACACGAGCGGCGCATACGCATCGCGGCCGCGCGCGAACGGCTCTTCGCGCGGATCGAACCATTGCTTGTGTTGCAGCTTCGTCGGACGACCATCGTGATCGAGCTCATCGCCGCCGCCATCGCCATAGCAGTAGAACGCGGCCGTGCGTCCTTCGAGATGATTGACGCTCAACGTCTGCCATTCGTCTGAATGTTCGAGCGCGATCGCGAGCTCCGGATTCTTGTGTTCGATCAATTCTTCGCGCGGATTGCCACCGTTCGCGCAGACGAGCCGGTCGAACATCAGCTTGAGATTCGACGATGGCGCGTACCAATTCACGGGACCGATGATTGCCCACGCGTCGGCGCGATCGAGTCGCGCGTAGAGATCGAGGTTCCACATCAGATCGGGCTCGTCTTTGTTGTTCTTCTCGTAGCAGTTGCACGGCCACACGCACAACGCCATCGAGGTCGAGACGCATGCGTTGCACGGCTGGATGCGCGCGTTTGCGTAGACGTTCGCGAGATCGACCTGATCGATGTCGAATTTGGTTTCGAGGCGGCGCGCCATGCGCTTCAGAAACGTGCGCGCTTTTCCGTCGACGCCGGGGCAGTTGTACTGCCGGCGCTGCGATCCGGCGATGAGCAACACGCGAAGCATGCGATGCTGTGGAAGGCAAAGCGCGATCCATGCGTTTTAGACGACGTCCAGAATGAAGAACGGTCCATTCGAGAAGGAACTGCCAGTCGAAGGGTTGGTGATGGCGATCGGCGGCAACGAGTCGAAGCTCGCCACGCGCACCTCAATTCTCGGCAGCTTCATCCGTCACGCGGGCGGCGCAGACGCGCGTATCGTGATCATTCCTTCGGCGTCCGAAACACCGGAAGCGCGCGTCGAGTCCTACGCTCGCATCTTTCGCCGGCTCGGCGCGGCCGATGTCTTCGCCGTGCATGCCGAACGCGGCGATGTGACGAACGAAGATCGTGATGCGATTCGCAACGCGACCGGCATCTTCGTCACCGGCGGTGATCAGTTGAAACTCATGGCGCATCTGCGCGCGGCCGAGCTCGTCGAGCCGATTCGCGATGCGGTGCGCAACGGCGCGGTGTACGCGGGGACGAGCGCGGGTGCGTCGGCGGCGTCGCACGCAATGATCGCCGGACACGACGATGGCAGCGTCGGGATTTACGAGGGACTCGGTCTCGTGCAGAACGTGATCATTGACCAGCACTTCGCGGAACGGCAGCGTTTGCCGCGACTCGTGAATGCCGCGCGATCGGAACAGCTCGTCGGCGTCGGCATCGATGAAGACACGGCAATCGTGTGGAACGGCGCGAGTGGCGAAGTCCGCGTCGAAGGCGTCGGCACCGTCACGGTCGTCGACCGCGAGCACAAGCTGCACGTGCTCGCGGCGCAAGCGAATCGTTAGTACGGAAACTTCTTCGGCGCGAGCGCATCCTTGTCGTAGAAGCTGCGCACCGCGCGTTCCGCCATTCCGTAGCCGAAGTTGATGATCGCTTCCTGCGTATTTGCGGGGAGCTTCGCGAGACGCGTCGGCGTTTTCGCGAGCTCGAGGCACGCGGCATCGTCCAGCTTCAATGACGATGTCGGGTACTCCGATGGCTTCGTCCACATACCCCAGTACGTGCCGGTGTGACCGTCGCTCGGATCCTTGAACGCGGAGACGACCTGACGTTTGCGCAGCGCGCGCACCTGGCTGTCGATCGTCGAGTTGATGCGCAGTGCGTGACGCGCCCAATCCGATGGCGGATTTTTCTCGGGCTGATACTTCGCGCCGGCGTCGCTGACGAGCACGCGCTTGCAGCGCTTCCACGCCGTCTCGATGCCCATGTTGTCGTACACGCCGCCGTCAGTGAGCACGACCTTCGTCGTGAACGGCGGCTGCGCGCATTCGCCGGTCGCGAGATCGGTCCAGTCGCTGTGTTTGAAATCGATGCGCGCGGGTGAGAGCACGGGCGGAAACGCGGACGATGCGGCAACCGCCGCGGCGAGCAGCGTCTTCGGATTCTTCATCATCCCGATGCGGTAGTCGGCGATGTACGGCTTCGAGAAGCGGAAGAGCGATCCCGTTTGCACGTTCGTGGCGTTGATGACGAAGCGCGGCTTGTCGACGATGTCGTGCAGCGTCGCGTCACCGAAGACGACTTTCTTGTACGCGCCGACGATGCGGTCGTTGATCGTGGTGCCGGGCGTGAGCACGCCTTTGATGATGTTGCCGGCGTCGATGGTGGTGTCCGCGAACTTGCGCACCGGCGCGACGATGATGTCTTTGAAGTTCTTCGCGACGCCTTTGTCATCGAACTGCAGCTGGTTCCACTTGAGCGCGAGCACGCCCGCGGTGATCGACCCGCCGGAGACGCTCGACACGCGATCGAGTTTCGGCAGATAGCCCGCGTCGTTGAGATACCAGATCGTGCCGAGGTGAAAGAGCATAGCGCGATAACCACCGCCGGAGAGACAAAGCGCGAGCAGATCCTCGAGCCTGTCTTCGCCCGCTTCGACGGGAGCTTCGGTGGTGAGAGGGAGCTCATCGGGTTTTGGCGGCATGGACGGAATTGTAGCGCTGCGGAGGGAAGGAGGGGCGCCGGACCTGCGATCCGTACCTCTGCGACTAAGGTGGTAGGGTAAGCACGTGCAACAGCCGAGGGTCTATCTCGAATCAAGCGTGATCAGCTACCTTGCAGCGCGACCGAGCCGGGACATCGTAGCGACAGCACATCAACAAATCACTCGCGACTGGTGGGAACGTCGGCGTTTTGCGTTCGAGTTGTTCGTGTCGGTAGAAGTTCTCAATGAAATTCGCCGCGGCGATCCAGGCGCGGCCGCGCAGCGATTGCGCTACGTCGAGTCTCTTCCCGTTCTTGAAGCTGATGATCAGGCGCGTGGCCTGGCAGCGACGATTCTTCGCACGTCCGCATTGCCGGCGAAGGCAGGCGCAGACGCGGCGCACATTGCAAACGGCATCGTGGAACGTGCGATCAGTCGGCTCAGCCGCGAGATGGGTTTCGAACCACCGATGATCGTGACGCCGGAAGAACTGATGTAGAGAGAGAGAGAACGTATGGCAAATGAAACAGACGATCCCATCGTTGCGGAAACGCGAGAGCTTCGTCGCGAGATGATGCAGGACGCAGGTAACGACCTCGATGCGCTGTTCGATTACCTGAAGGCAGATCAGGAGCAGTATCGCGACCGGCTGGTGCGCCTCGTGCCACGAGCCGCTGTGCCTGTTGCAACCCGCTAACTCTCCTTCGCCGGAATCTCCGTCCCATCCGGAAGCAACGGGCGTTTCGTGCGCAGGTCGAAGCCGTAGCCGTTCGGGAGGACGTGCATCATCGAATCGGTCATGGCGATGATGTCGTCGTCCGCGGCTTCGGGGGCGTTGGTGTGGGTGACGGTGCCGTCGAAGACGAAGACGGCGCCGTTGCCGATCACTTTGAATGATTCGCCGGGTTGCACTTCGATCGCGGTGTCTTCGTCGATGCCGATGCCGAGGATTTGCGGGTTGTGGGCGAAGACGACGAGCATGCGACTGACGCGGCCGCGTTGCGCGAAATGCGTATCGACGATCGTGTCGCGCCAGTAGCCGAGACCGGGCGCGAGGCCGACGTCGCTGCGACGTACGGTGCCTTTCGAACTGCCGCTGATGAACATCGTCGAGCTCATCGCCGCGGCACCCGCGCTCGTGCCTCCCGCAATGAGTCCTTCGTTGAATACGCGATGCTGCACTTCGTTGCCGAACGGCGTGCCCGCCACGATTGCGGTCAGGCGCAACTGATCGCCGCCGGTGAAGAACACGCCGGTGGCGCGTTTCACCATCTCGACGAGCGTCGCGTTCTCACCATCCCGCCGCTGCGTGATGTCGGGCTCCATGACTTCGGCCACACCAATCGTTTCGAACAGCTCGCGGTACGTGCGTTCCTTCTCTTCGACTTCTTTCGATGGTGTGCCGCACACGAGAATGCGCGCGTTCTTGCCGCCGCACATCGCGACGAAGTGCGGCAGGATGATCATGCTGTCTTCATCCTTGTCTTCGTTGCCGCCGATGAGCAGGAGCTTGCCGATCTCACGCTCTGCCCTTACGGCAATCGCGTTCTTGCGTCGTTCGGTCAATGCACACCCGCGGTTGGTCGCGCGACTTTGCGCAACTCTTCGACGTACTCGGCGGCGATGTCGGGTTTGTCCGCGATGTACACAATCAAATCTCCCGGCATGGCCTCGGTGATCGCCAGCGCGATCGCTTCCGCTTCGTCAGGACGTTCGATGATCGCGTCGTCGCGCAGTCCGCCCGCGCGCAGTCCTTCGCGAATGAGCCGCGCGGTGTCGCCTTTCGCGCGGCCGCGAAGATCGAAGTCCTCGCGAATGATGACGCGATCGAAATGCTGTCCGACGATGCGCGATGCTTCGATGATGTCGATGTCGCGACGATCTCCTGGTAAGCCGAGGACGCAGATGAGACGGCCGCGGCGCAGTGCGCCGGCGAGCTCGCTCATTGCGCGCAGACCGTGCGCGTTGTGCGCGTAGTCGATCATCACGCGAAAGCCGTCGAACTCGAGAATGTTCAAACGTCCGGGCGTCGTCGTTGCGGATTGGAAGAACGACTGCAATCCCGACACGATCGCGCTGACCGGAATGTCTGTCGCGTACGTCGCGAGCACCGCGGCCAGTGCGTTCGCGGTGTTGAAGCGCGCCTTGCCGCCGAACGTGATCGGGACTTGTTGTTCCTCACAGAGCGGAACGCGAAGGCCGTTTTCGTAGAGCATCAGCCAGCCGTTCTCGATCGTTGCGCCGAGGCCGTCGTTCGTGACGTGCTCGCGGAAGGTTGGGTTCTCTGCGTCGAGCGAGAAGAATGCGATGCGCGAGTCGGCCTGCTGGCGAATGACCGGCGTCATGTCGTCTTCGGCGTTGAGAATCGCGTAGCCCTGCGGCAGCACGCGCTCGACGGTCACGGCTTTCACGCGCGCAAGATCGTCGAGCGTGTGAATGTCTTTCAATCCGAGATGATCTTCGGCGATGTTCGTGACGACGGCGGCGTTCGACCAGTCGTACGCGACACCGGCGCGCAGAATCCCGCCGCGCGCGGTTTCGAGCACGGCGAAGTTCACGAGCGGATCGCGCAACACGACTTGCGCGGACGTAGGTCCGGTCGTGTCGCCTTTCTGCACGAGCGTGTTGCCGATGTAGATGCCATCGCTCGTCGTGAGGCCGACTTTTTTCCCCGACATCTTCGCGATGTGCGCGCACAGTCGCGCGGTGGTGGTTTTGCCGTTGGTGCCGGTGATGGTGATGATTGGAATGCGCGACTCGGTACCGGGCGGGAAGAGCATGTCGACGACCGCTTCGCCGACGGGACGCGGTTTGCCGATCGTCGGCGCGAGATGCATGCGGAATCCCGGCGCGGCGTTGACTTCGACGATGCCGCCGCCGTTTTCGAGGATCGGTGTTTCGATCGAGGATGCGACGACGTCGATGCCGGCGATGTCGAGATCGACGAGACAGGCGATGCGTTCGGCGAGCTCGATGTTCGCGGGATGCACGCGATCGGTAACGTCGATCGACGTTCCGCCGGTCGAGAGATTCGCGGTGGTTTTTAGAACGACGACCTGACCGTTCGCGGGAATCGTGTCGAGCGACATGCCGCGCAGCGAAAGCAATCGCTCGGTGGCGGAGTCGATGGCGATTTTCGTGAGGACTTTCTCGTGTCCGTCGCCGCGACGCGGATCTTCGTTCGCGATCGAAACGAGCTCGCGAATCGTTTGACGGCCATCGCCGATGACGTGCGCGGGAACGCGTTCCGCGGCGGCGATGAATTTGTGATTGATGACGAGCAGTCGAAAGTCGCGGCCTTGCAGATGACGCTCGATGACGACGCTGTTGCGATAGCGCTTCGCGTCTTCGAACGCGATGCGCAGTTCGTCTTCATTGCGAATGTCGGTGACGATGCCACGGCCTTGCGAGGCATCGAGCGGTTTGACGACGACAGGCCAGCCGATCTCATTCGCGATGTGAATGGCGCGGTCGAGGTGTTGGGTGACGTCGCCTTGCGGAACGGGAACGCCATGAAATCCGAGGATGGCTTTGGTCTTGTCTTTGTCGCCGGCGATGTCGACGCCGAGGTAGTGCGTGGTGGAGGCGATCGTGGCCTGAATTTTCTTCGCGTTCGCGCCGTAGCCGAGTTGCACGAGGTTGAGATCGTCGAGGCGAATGAACGGGATGTTGCGTTTGACGGCCGCGTCAACGATTGCGCGTGTCGACGGGCCTAACGCATTGCGTTCATACGTGCGACGCAGTGCTGCGATCTTTTCGGCGAACGGAAACGGCTCGCCGGCGATGAGCGTCTCGATGAGTTCCATCGCGATCTCGCCGGCCATGATGCCGGTCTCGCGTTCTTCACATTCGTAGACGACGTTGTAGACGCCGGGGCCGCCGCCGGAGCGTGCGCGGCCGAAGCCGACGTCGATTCCAGCGAGTCCCTGAATTTCGAGAGCGATGTGTTCCATGACGTGGCCGAGCCATGTGCCGCTCTCGAGTCTGCTGAAGAATCCGCCGCGCACGCCTTCGGAGCAGCGATGTTCGACGAGCGACGGAATCATCGATTTGATCGTTTCGACGAAGCCGGGGATGCGGTCGGTCGGCCGCTCTTCGTATTCGCCGATGTCGATCTTCCATTTGATGCACGGGCGGTGGGCGTAGAGGTTGGGACCCATGAGCGCAAGGCGCTCGAGCACCTGAATGCGGTAGCGATGTTGGTTTGCCATGTGGCCGAATCCGTTTTTGCGTGTGGAGCAACGCATGGGCCAAGGGAGCGCCGGCTTCCAAAAGAAAACGGCGGGCCGAAGCCCGCCGTTCGATTTACATCTGATGCAAAACTTACCGCCGGTAGCGAATGAAGATTCCGTAGCGATCGGCGTCGAATTGACCGTAGTCGGTCTCTTCGTCATATCGATCGCGCGACCATTCCGCCGCGACGCCGTAGTGCGTTTTGAAATCGTAGACCGCCCGCGTCCGCCAGCGATCGACGGTGAACGGTAACGTGCCTTCGTTTTCGTAACGCGAAAGGTTGACGTCGAGCGAGATCGGGGAGAGGAGCAGCGCGATGCCGCCTTCGAGCACTTTGCCGTCTTCGTCGTTCGTCCACGTTTCGACTTCGAACGTTTCGGGACGACGAATGCGGGCGCTGGTCTCGGAGTCGAGGATTCCGTACGACGCGCGCACGTGCAACGCTTCGATCGGCGCCACTTCGGTATCGATCGTCCACTGACGACCGTCACCGCTGTAGCCACCGCCTTCGAGCGTGTTCTCGATGTTCGTGTCTTCGCCGGTGAAGCCGACGCGAAACATGTTGTTCGGCGTGTGGAACGCGGCACGAACACGGAAGCGATCGCGATTGGTGTAGTCGGTGCGCAGCACGGCGCGATTGGCATCATCGAATCGTGCTGAGGCGCCGAGGGTGAACAGAGACTTGGTGTAGCTCGCGGTCGCATCGATCGTGTTGACCTTGCGAGAGAAATCGCCGGACTGATTGCCCGGTACGACGATCTCTTCGAGATCCGGATCGACGGTGATGTCGTAGTCCGCAACGCTGGCTGACACTCGGAACGCGAACGGACCGAGGTTGCGCATCGAGACCGCGGCCTCGAGCACGTCGACATCGCGGTCGATCGCGCTTTCGGCTTCGAGGATCTCGGTCAGGTTGCGCTTGTCCACGCCACCGAACGTGATGCTGTCGATGAAGAGCGTGTTGATCAGCGCGCTGCCGGAGAGCTCGCGATGCTCGACGCGGTAGCCCGCCATCACATCGAGCTTCGAAAGAATCGTCGACTCGACGCGCGCACTGCCGCGCCAGGTCTTGTTCTTCGCATCCGACGTGACGAACTCGTTGAGACCGGTGAAGAAACGTCCGAGCGCGAACGAAACGAAGTTGCCGCTTGCGACTTCATCGTCCGTTCCGTCGGCTTCGGCGGAGAAGCGTTGATAGCTGCCGATGAGCTTCGTGTTTTTGGTGACGTCGCCGTTGAGGAAGATCGACGTGAACGGCGTGTCCGCATCGAGTTTGCTCGTGCGAACGATCTGCGAGGCGTCGGGATTCGTTCCGAGAATCGGCGCAGTGCCGTTGTTGCCGGCGCGCGCGAGCGAGAGCACTTCGTTGCTCTCGAGGTTGCGCCAGCCTTGCGTGATCGAGCCGTACACCGGGCCGACGTTGAAGCCGGTGCCGATGCGAAGCTCGGTCTCTTTTTCGTCGAGATCCTGATTCAACAGGAAGTCGTCACCGCCGAGGGTGTAGGTGGTGGAACCGGGGCCTTCGTTTTTGAACTGCGAGTAGCCGATGAACGGCGTGATCTTCGACTCGGGCATGAGCTCGAGATCGACGTCGAACATCGTGCGCTCGCGATCCCACGTGTGCTGGCCGGGAATGATGCCCTGGCTCAGCAGCGGATTCGCGTACGCGGGCAATGCGCTGAACGCGTCCATGCTGCGCCAGCCGACGCGCAGACGATACGTGCCTTCGCGACCGGTCTCGATGCGCAATGCGCTCGAAGGACCGACGCCGAGATCCGTTGCGTCGACACGAAGGTAGTCGGTGAAGCGTGTGGACTGCGGTGTGAAAAACGTGAGCGAGCGAACGACGACGCCTTCGCGCTCATCAATCTGCGTGCGATAGAGGTCGTTGTTGCCGCTGATGGAAGTGAAGCGATATCCCGCTTCGATGTCGGTGGTGGCTTGTGCGAAGACGCTGGTCGTCGCTAGCAATGTGATGGCGAGTGCGATCCACGTGAAGTTGTTTTTCATTCGCATGGTCGTCCTCACTTCAAGAGCTGCGGCGAACGGTTGGAGCCGTGAACCGCGACGTGGCACGTGGTGCAGTTCTGATAGCGCGGGAGGCGGAGGTTGTGGAACGACGGCGGCTGCGATCCGAGCGTTTCGGACGTCAGCGGCGTGTGGCATTCCAGACAGACCTGCGCGACGGTGGCGCGGCGGAGTTGGTTGGGATTCGCGGAGCCGTGCGGATCGTGACAGTTCGCGCAGCCGTTTTCGGCTGCTTCGAGACCGCCGTGGTTGAAGACGAACGGACCGCGTTTCTCACCGTGGCAGTTGAGGCAGACGGTATCGCCCGACGCGGTGGTGCGAATGTTTTCGCGACCGGGACGCGCGTGCGGATCGTGGCAGGTCGAGCAGACGAGCTGCGCGCCGCCGAGTTTGTGCGTGTACGGTTTGTTGCGGAATGACGCGGCCTGTGTGCCGTGGCAGCTCGCGCACAACTGAAGCTGAGGCTTCGCGACGAGGTGCAGCGGCTCGGCCGGTTTGTGGATGGCGTGGCAGGAGAGGCAGTTCACGGCCGGCTGATTCGCATGGGCTCCCATACGATGAGACCGGCGCTCCGTGGTTTTGTTGTGGCACGAAGCGCAGGTGTTCTCTGCGCCGTCGAAACCGCGCGGCACTTTGATGAGCGACTTGTCGCCGCCCGCTTCCATGTGCGCGGTGCCGTTGCCGTGACACGACTCGCAAACCGCGCGCGGTACGGTGCCGCCTTCGGCTTTGCCGCGCGCGTGCGGATTGCTGACGAATTCCTTCGCCTGGTCGTGACAGTCGCCGCACGTCATCCCGGCGTCGGCCGCGGGCTGCTCGGCAGGTGGTGGTTCCTGCGCGAGCAGTCCCGGCGCGAGGCCGAAGACGAGGAGGAGGACGATTCCTCCGATGGCTGTGTGTCTGATCGACATCGTCGTCCCTTTCTACGAGTGCATCTCGAGGAGGTGAAGGAGAGTGCGAGCACTCTCCTTCACGAGACCCGATTTACCGGGCATGCGACTTGTCGACGGACCACTCTTTGGTTTTGCCATGGCACGTCGCACAAGCCTCGGCCGGCTGACCGCCGAACGTGGTCGTGTTCAGGAACGCGTGCGCTGCCGCATCGCGATTGTCATGGCAGCCGAGGCACGCGGCGGTACCGGAGCCCTGCGGCGAGAAGTAGTCGCGTTTCGTGATCACCGGATCGCCCGCGGCCGGAAGCTGCTGCGCGTCACTCACGTGGCACGAGGCGCAGTTGCGGCGGTCGCCCGGATACGTCACTTCGTTGTAGTTGTTCACGCTGCTGCGATTGCCGTAGATCGTGAGGTCCTGCGTCAGTTCCTTGCCGGTGTGAATCCGGTGGATCATGCGCTGGAACGAGATCGACTCTTCCTCACCAGTGCCGGCAACGCGCACGGCCTTGTCGCCCGTGACCGGGTTGTGGCACATCACGCACTCTTCGATTGTGCGGCGCTGTCCGCCATGCAGCCCGAGGCTGTCGTGGCATTCGTTGCACAACGCGATCGAGACCGACGTGCGACGCGGAGTCGCGGTGGCGCCGGTGAGGCTGACGTACTTCTGCGGGTTGACGGCCGCGTCGCGAATTCCGGTGATGTCGGCTTTGCCGTCGCCGCGCTTCAGCGTGACGGTGTTGTAGAAGTCGCCGGTGAATGCCCACGTGCCGGTGGCGCCGGCCGGGATCGGATTCGTGAACGTGTAGGTCGTGTTGCCGGTGGCCGCATCGAACGTCGCTTTGTTCGTGCTCGTGGCGGTGACGGACTCACGGAAGTAGCTGGTGTAGCTGGTCGTCGGACCCGCGTGCATCGGCGCGAACGTCGCGAACTTCGTTCCGTCGAGCACCTGGCCCTTGTTGTTCGTGAACTTGTAGACGATGGTCGGCTTCTCGCCGGCCTTCACGTTGGAGACGCTGACGATCGTGGCGTTGATGCCGCCAAGCTGCGTGGACTTCGTCTCGATCACGTGCGCGCCTTTGACCGACGCGTCGAATTCCTGACCGCTGTCCGGAACGTGGCAGGCCGCGCAGGCGGCATCGCTGGTCTGCGGTCCGGCCGGGTGGCCTTCACCGGTGACCCAGTTGATGTCGTCATGGCAGGCGCCGCATGCGCGGCGGCTCGGCTGCGTGTACCAGACTTCCTTCTGCGTCGGCACCGAGGCGGCGACGTTCGGCGTCGTGCCTTCGTGGCAGTTCTTGCAGTTGCGGTTGTCCTGCGGATACGTGACTTCGGAGTAGTCGTGAATCGAACTGCCGTTGCCCCAGATCACATATGGCGTGGACAGATCCTCGGCCGAGTGGATCTTGTGGATCATCGTGGCCATGTCGACCGTGTTGCCGGTGTCGGGATCGGTCGTCTGCGGCGTGTGACACATCACGCAGAGCTTCACGTCGCGGCGGGAGCCGCCGTGCAGGCCGAACGTCTGCGCGTCGTGGCAGTTCTGACAGGACGCGACGTCGCGAACCTTGTCCCACTTGTCGACGACGTTCTGGCCGTCAGGACGGAAATCGAACTCGACGTTCGAGTAGTACTGCTTGCCGATCTGCTCGGTGAGATTGCGGCTCGCGTACATGCCCAGCGTGTGCGTCTTCGTCTGATCGAAGTTCGCCGGCAACGCCGCATTGAACTTGTACGAGTAAAGGCCATTGCCTTTGTCCGTGTAGTTCGCGGTGGCGTTTTCACCCGTGGCCTGAATGGCCTTGTTGTTCGGGATCGGGCTCGTGGCGCCCGATGTCACTTCGCGGGTGATGTACGACGTGTACAACCGCGTCTCCGGGTTGTACCAGGCGAGCAGCCACGTCGTGGAGACGACGCCCGGCGTGGTTTTGCCGAGACGATCGAGCGGCTGATCGAAGTTGTCCGTGACCGTGAATTCCACGACCGGTTTGCGGTCCGCCGGGATGGTCACGGACTTCACCGTGATCTTCAGGCCCGGGCGGATGTACGCGATCCCGTCATCGGTCAGGTAGTACTCGAGGTTCGTCGAGACAAATTCTGGACGCGACGGAACCGGAGTCGTTGGGGTGCCCACCGAGCGCCTGCGACCGCTGCTCGCGGATGCATCAGGTGTGGTGATTTTCGGGGGCTGTGCTGGAAATGAAATGGCACCTGCTGTTGCAAGGACCAGGAGTGTTCTGAGAAACGCCGTCATCGTGACCTCCTTTGGCGTATCGATCCGCTACGGATTGTTTAAGGAGTTCCTTGTGCAGGGTGGTGACACGAGGGCATCGATGACGGTGACGTCCGTCACGTTTGGTGCGTTGTCTCCAATTTCGCGGGCTCCGTCGCACCATCGTTCGTATGACCTGTCACGAAATCGCAAGACCCGCCTGATTACGCTTTTGCCGATTTCCGGAAATCATCCATCGGCAAAGAACACCGGAGGCGTAATGAGAGTGCATTCGAGATTTGTGATCGTGCTGGGCTGCCTGGCAAGCCTGTTTTTGACGCATGCGACGTATGGCGCTGTGGTTTGTAAAGTTTCGGAAAGTGGCTTCAGCGCGGAGTACCGCGGTGATGTCAGCAAGGATCTGAACGACTACGGGCGCATTCACTATGACGCGAACATCTCCGACTGTGCGCCGGCGGCGGAACAAGCACTGATTCTAAAAATCCGGAACGTGCTTGCTGCAAATCCATACGAATATCGAGATTGGTTGCGGGGAGCTCAAGTGTCGCTGATTTTCGCGTCCGCTCTACGGCTCGGTTCATTCGGATACGCCACGCAGGAGCTGGATGTCGAACTCCGTCGTGTGGAGTCGCAGTACAGCTTAATTAACTACATCGACCCGAATTGCGATGAGACGAGCAATCAGTGCCTCGATGATTTCGCAATCGCGGCGTCCGGCCATGCGTGGATCGCAGCATACAAGAACCGACGAATGGATTCGTCTTCCTCGGTGGTGAGTGCTCGTAACAAAGCGAACTATTTCAAGGACCTGTTTTTCAGTGCCATTTGCATCAGTACGACATCGAATCCGACGAGCTTTTGCGATGGGGATGTTTGGGACATCGGGGGAGATGACGACGGATATACGTACAGCATGAATCATGATCAACAGATGCCGTCATACGGATTTGGGTTGCTGACCAGTATTGCCAGCACGGTCGTGGGCCTCGAAGCATCAGGTGCAAACGTGTCCTTCACCAGCGATCAGCTCACGTTGGCGTGGGCTCTTGCTTACGAGATGCAAAAGCATGTGGATATCGCGCCGGTCCCGGATGTGTATAGGAACGATTGCTGGCAGGTTGCCTGGAATGGCGGTGTATGGATCATTCCTGACGCAAACCGCCCGTGTGGTGGCCCGGATGCGTATGAGCCTGAGATGTACGCGCTCTACAATTTTTATAACGAGCACTTCATCTCGTTTCCGACCGCACCCGATATGTACCTCTCGAACTTGTTTCGAAAATCGTCGTTCGACTTGTCTGACACATCGACGAGATTCTTCTCTTTCGGTCGTTACGAGATCTACTACCGTCATGCTTACCTTTGGGTGACCAACGAGCCGGAATGGATGCCTAAAGACAATTACGATCCAATCGGCTTTCTGGAACAAGTTAGCCCGACTGGTCTTGTTCAGGGCTGGACATGCGATAAAGACGCGTCCTCGAAATCGAATGTAGTGGAGATCTATGCGGACAACGCAAAAGTCGCTGTGATGCGAGCGGAAGCATCGAGCGAGGATGCGATCGCGACAGAGTGCCGAGGTGGATCGGCGCACCGTTTCTGGTTCCAGATGTCCGGGCCCCCAACGGGTGCAGCGATCACGGCGTACGGCAACGACTACACCTGGTTCGGTCGAACACAGTTGGCCTGTCTCCAGAGTCCCGCCTGTAAGTGGTAGTTGCGGCACCGCTTGTCAATCCGGCAGGCAGGCCTCGGCCGCTCGTCCTGCCGGATTGCCCTTGTATGGGTTAGCGGCGTGCAGACCAGCTGACTGTTCGATCATCTCGATCGAACTCGAAACTTTCACCGGGCCGCGGCGTGATGACGTGAACGTTTCTCGCGCGCGCGGCGTTGAGCGTGCGGACAATCGGCTCGTCCCAGGCGTGGTAGGACAAATTGAACGTCGCCCAGTGGACCGGCAGTAGGATTTTGCCGCCGAGGTCCTGATGCGCCAGGACGGCGTGCTCGGGATCCATGTGGATGTCGAGCCACGTTTCGCCGTAAGCACCGACTTTGAGGAGTGTCAGGTCCATGTCGCCAAGGCGGCGGCGGATTTCTTTGAAGTGCGGCGCGTAACCGGTGTCGCCGCTGTAGTAAATCGATTTCGATCCCTGGATCGTCCACGACGACCAGAGTGTCGAGTTGTCCATCGTTTTGCGTCCGCTGTAATGCCGCGCGGGCGTGCAATGGATCGCGAGCGCTTTGAACTCAGCGCGTTCCCACCAGTCCATTTCGTGAATTTGCGCGAGCGGCACGCGCCAGCGCTCGAGGTGCGCGCCGATGCCGAGGGGTACGAAAAAGTGCGCGTCGGTTTTCGCGAGCTGCTGGACCGTTTTCATGTCGAGATGGTCGTAGTGATCGTGCGAGATCACCACGGCATCAACGTTTCTCAACTTGTCGATTGCGATCGGCGCGCGATGCAAACGTTTCGGACCGATTGGAACAGGGGAGACGACGTCGGATAAAACGGGATCGGTCATCACGCGCACGCCATCGAGCTCCACGATCACGCTCGAATGTCCGAGCCAGATCGCTCTCAATGCCGTCGATGGTTTCGCATCGAGACTGACATCGACGACCGGCACTTCAAAACGCGGCTCGCGAATTTGTCCCTGCGAGTAGAGGCGGTAGTTTTCGCGCCACGAATTGTTGGTGTCCTGCGGCGGCACGTTTTGAAATCGCCCGTCGATCCATTCGGGCGAGTGCTGCATGCGCGCGAGTCGCGCGCCTTCGAAGTTGCCGCCGAATTGCGGAAGCTGAAAGACACACCAGGTCGCGACCGCGAGGAGCACGATGGTGATGAGGAGGATTTTCAGAAACTTCTTCATCGGCGTATGGCGGCGTCGGCTGAGGATAGTCCATGATTCGCCATCGCTATGAAAACTCGAGTCGCGCTGTTGCTCGTTGTCGCCTTGTCGTTCGTTGGATATGTCATCGCGGAGGAGCCGAAGATGATGCACGCGAAGGGAAGTTTCGAGGTGAAGCTTGCGCCGCAATCACTGAGCGATGCGGGGACGGCCGCGAAGATCAGTCGTATGTCGATCGACAAGATCTTTACCGGTGATCTCGACGCAAAGAGCAGCGGCGAGATGCTGATGGCGCAGTCGGCGACGGAAGGCTCCGCGGGCTACGTTGCGATCGAGCGCGTCACCGGCCGTCTCCTCGGCAAAGAGGGAACGTTTCTGCTGCAGCACAGTGGGCTGCTTTCGCGTGGCGAAGCGTCGCTGGTCGTGATGGTCGTGCCGGATTCGGGAACGGGAGAGTTGCAGGGATTGAAAGGCACGATGAAGATCGACATCAAGGGGAAGGATCACTTCTACACGCTCGATTACGAGCTCACGAAATGAGCGGCCACGGATTTCCGGCGCGAAGGTAATGGAGCAGCTTCTCGCGATGCGCGGCGATGTTCGCGACGAGCGGCTCGCGATGGCCGGGACAAATCGCGGTGACGTCGAGCTCCGCACAGCGCAGCATCGATTCACGCGCCTGCGCGATGTTTTCCGTAAGAAAGCGCGACATGAACCACAATCGCTTTCCACACACCGCGACCGCATCGCCGGTGAATAAAACGCGATCGGGCTCATAGAAGAAACTCAGATGCCCGGCGGAATGTCCGGGCGTCGGAATGGCGAGAAATCGATCTTCTAATGGCTGTTGCTGCGAAATGACCGTTCCGCCGTGAATGGCGCGCGGCGGGGATTGGCCTAACACGGCTTTGAGCGCGGCAAAGACGCCGCTTTCCGGCATGCGGTCGGCGATGCGCATGCGCAATCCATTGACCGCGGTTTTCGTGAAATGCGCGTGTTCTTCCGCGCCGTAATAAACGCGAGCGCCGGATTGCACGCGCAGTTCTTCCGCACCCGCGGAGTGATCGTTATGCCAGTGCGTCAGCAGAATCGCGGTGACGTCTTCGATGCGACGTCCAATGCGCGCGAGGCCGTGCCGCATGTCCGAGCCATCCGCTTCCATTCCGGCGTCGACGAGCACCACGCCGCGATCGTCATGGACGATGTAGGAGTTGGAGAGATAGCGCGGGCGCCGCACGCAGAGCACATGCGGACCGACGTCAATGAGCTCCAGTGGGGGCATATGCAGGCAAGGATATACTCGCGCGTCCATGACGCACCAGGTCGAGATCGTCGATTTCCCCGAGACGAAGGTTGCGGTGCTCGAACATCACGGCGCGCCGGAGCTCGAGCATCAGACGGCATTGAAGCTCGTGCGCTGGCGCATCGAGAACGGACTGCGTCCCGATCGGCATCAGAGTTTCGGCATCCATTACACCGATCCTTACACGACGCCACCGCACGAGCATCGCGTCGATTTCTGTGTGTCGGTCGATGACGATGTTGCGCCTAACGACTATGGCGTAAAGACAAAGATCATCCCGAATTTACGTTGCGCGCGTGCCCGGCATGTCGGATCGCGCGAGCGTAATCTCGCCGCGATTTATCTCCATGATGAATGGCTGCCGCAGAGCGACGAAGTCGCGGGCGAGTTCCCGATGATTTTTCATTATGTGAATGTCGGCCCGAATATCCGTGAGGAGGAGATGCTCACGGATGTGTACTTGCCGTTGAAAACAAAAAGCGCCGGCTCTTAAGCCGGCGCTTTTTGCAAATCCGAGGCTAATCTTAGTATTCAGGCAGACCGCGCGGTGTAGGCTGTGTTTCGGTTTCGAGGTCGTAAGAGCGACCGGTCAGCAAGCCGACCATGAACCACGCGAGCATCAGTGCGCCGATTGCGAAGCAGGTATCGCCGATCGCGCGGAGCCAGCGGAGGTTTTGCATCAACGGGGTCTGCAGAAATTCGGCGGAACGCGCGTACCAGACGCCGTGCGTAATCGCGGCATTTGCCTGAAGGATGCCGACCGGCAGCATCGACAGGACCACCATTAACGCTAACCCGCCGTTGATCAGCCAGAACGCAACGCCGACCGGTTTTTCCTTCCACTGTAATCCAGGGCGCAGTGCGCGCAGGCAGAAGAGGGTCAGGCCGAGGCCGAGCATGCCGTAGACGCCGAACAATGCGGTATGGCCGTGCACTGGCGTGAGATTGAGTCCCTGCATGTAATAGAGCGCGATCGGAGGGTTGATGAGGAAGCCGAACACGCCGGCGCCGACGAGGTTCCAGAACGCAACCGCGACGAAGAAGTAAATCGGCCACCGATACGACGGAACCCACGTCGCTTTATTTGTGCCACGCGACAGTTTCAGGTTTTCCCACGCTTCGAATCCGACGAGACACAGTGGAACGATTTCTAATGCGCTAAAGACAGATCCGAGGGCGAGGATCGAGGCGGGCATACCGGTGAAGTAGAGGTGATGGAACGTGCCGATGATGCCGCCGCCGAGGAAGATGATTGTGGAGAAGAGAACTGCTTTCGTGGCTGCTTCGATCCTCAACAGGCGTAACCGCGTGAAGAGGAACGCAATGACGACGGTCGCAAAGACTTCGAAGAACCCTTCGACCCACAGGTGGACGACCCACCAGCGCCAGTATTCCGCGACGGCAACGTGCGAGCGCTGTCCGTACATCAATCCCGCTGCGTAAAACATCGGAATTGCAATCGCGGATACGGTAAAGAGCATCAGCAGCGAGCGCGAGGCGTCTTTACGATCGAGCGCCGGTTTGATGCCGCGCCACATGAGCCAGAGCCAGAAGCAGAGTCCCGTGAACAGCAGGATCTGCCACACGCGCCCGAGGTCGACGTACTCGTAACCCTGCGAACCGAACCAGAACCAGAGATTGCCGAGTTTCTGTTTGATGCCGAGCCATTCGCCGGTCATCGATCCGAGGACGACGAACACGACGGCGCCATAAAGAACGTTAATGGCGAAGCGCTGTCCTTTTGGTTCTTTACCCGCAAGCGCCGGAACGATGTACAGACCGGTGGCAAGCCACGTCGTCGCGATCCAGAAGATTCCTAACTGTAAATGCCAGGTGCGGACGATGTTGTAGGGAAGGAACTGATCGATGCGAATGCCGAAGAACGATGCGCCTTCGACGCCATAGTGCGCGACGAGTGCGCCGAGCCCGATCTGCAGCACCCACAATGCGGCCGCGGTCAAAAAGAATTTGATCGTGGCTTTCTGTGAAGGAGTCGGACTGGCGCCGAGGAGCGGATCGGAGACCGGGAGCTCTTCCTCGTCGTCACTGTGCGTCTGGCGATTCGCGACATAGAACCAGACCAGCGCGCCAATACCGCCGATCAGCAGAACGATGCTGATCAAGGACCACATGACCGCGGCAGGCGTTGGTTTTAAATCGATGAGCGGCTCGTGCGGCCAGTTCTGTGTGTAGGTGATGGTATTCGCGGGACGATTCGTGGCGCTGGCCCACGCGGTCCAGAAGAAAAACGCCGTCATCTGGCGTAATTTCGTGGTGTCTGTGAGCGAACCGCGCGCAACGGCGTACTCAGGACGTCCGGCGCTGAAGACGCTCGCATAGTGCGCATTGAGCGTATCGAACGCGGCGGCGCGATCGTTGGTGATCGTAATGACGCCGGTGGACGGGTTGTAGGTGTTGGTGCGCATCATCGTCTGCAGACGCTGGCGCAACGCGGCCTGCTGCTCGGTGCTGGCGGTCGAATACTCCCAGCGATCGAGGATGAGCGTGAGCTCGCGATGCAGGTAATCGGCGGTCCAGTCCGGTGCGACATACGCGCCGTGGCCCCAGATCGAGCCGACTTCCTGTCCGCCGAGGGATTGCCAGACGTTCTGGCCGTCGCGGATTTCCTCGCCGGTAAAGAGCACGGTGCCGTCGGTCGTCACGACTTTCGACGGGATGGGCGGTGCCGACTGGATGCCTTTGTAGCCGGCGATCCCCAGAATCGTGAATGAGACCAGAACGACCGCGGCGAGTGTGATCCAGAGCTTGCGGTATTGCATGAGTTCCTTTCCTTCCGAAGCAAAGGTAGAAAGTCACGGCCTCGTCGCACATGACCGATGTCATAAGGCAGTACACTTCGCGCGGCTCATGGAACGAACGGCGGTAGTTTTGTTCGCGCGCAGTCCGGAGCGCGAGGCCGCGGCGAAGGGGATGCGCTTCGCCGCGCCGTTGTTCCGCCGCGTCATCGCGGCGTGGCTGGAGTGTGCCGCGCGCGCCGGTGCGATGCCGCTGGTGGCATGTGCGGAAGAGGATCTTTCCGCACTGGCGGCGATCGCGCCATTCATCCATCGGGAATGGCTGCCACAACGAGGCGCGACGTTCGGCGAGCGCGTGGCAAACGCGTCATTCGATGCGCTGGTGCGGTATGACGCAGTCGTGCTCGCCGCGATCGATGCACCGCCGCCTCAATCATTGAGCGCGATCATTCGCGCGGTGCACACGGGTTCGACGGTGATTGCGCCCGCGCGCGATGGCGGAATCAATTTCATCGCGTTTTCGAACTTCGATCGCGAGTTGCTCTTAGATCTGACCGTGATGAATTGCCGGGCACGAGTCGATTCGCTCGTCGTGCTCGATGCGATTACAGATGTCGATTCTCGTGTGGCGTTGGATTGTGCGCGCTGCGAGCGGGCGTGGCGAAGGTTTTTCGCCAAGCCGATTGCGATAGCCGGCGTTGATGCGAATGTGCTTACGCGCGCGTCGTCGCAATCCCCCTCCCGCGCTCCTCCGGCCTGACAAGCGTTCAACGATCCGCCGCCGTGTGCACGCTTGTTAGGGAGAAAAACTCACAATGCCCAGCTATTACCTCTCTGAGGACCTCGCTCGTTTCGGTGAAATTTCGAAGGCCAATCCAAAGGGTTGGGACGCGTTTCTGAATTGGTATACGACCACGATGGCGCCGGGCGCGCTCGATGAGAAGACGAAGAAGCTCATCGCGCTGGCGGTGGCGTATGCGATTCAGGAGCCGTACTGCATCGATTCGTATTCGTCCGCGTGCAGTGACGCTGGATTTACCCCGGAAGAGATGGCCGAGGCCATTGGCGTGGCGGCGGTGATTCGCGGCGGTGGGACCATCGCACATTGGGCGCAGTCGTGTAATGCGCTCGCGCGCAAGGAGGACTGATGCGCGTCCTCGTCATCGGCGCCGGGCCGATGGGAATCGCGGCAGCGATTGGCGCCGCGGATCGCGGGCACGACGTCACGGTGCTGGAGCGGGGAAAGGTCGGCGCCTCATTGAGACGATGGGGCCCGACGCGCTTTTTCTCTCCACTACGCATGAATCTCTCGCCGCGCATGCGCGAAGTGTTAGGCGATGAATTACCGCACGACGAAGCGCTGCTCACCGGACCCGAATATGCGGATCGCATTCTTGTTCCCCTGACGCAGCGCGCGCCGTTAGGCGGTCGCGTGCGTCAGGGGATGAACGTGATCGCGATTGGACGTCGCGGACTGACGCGAACGGATTATGCGAATCATCCGCTGCGTGCGGAACGTCCGTTTCGCGTTCTGTGCGACAACGACGAGACGTTCGAGGCCGAGATCATTTTCGATGCGAGTGGCGGTCTCGTCGTGCCGCGGCCGATGGGCGTCGGCGGATTACCGGCGCGCGGCGAATCCCACATTTCTCATCCGGTGATTCGTCACCTTGGGGATTTGGCAAATTCGCTCAACGCACTAAGGAATCGGACGATTCTCCTGTTAGGCGACGGTCATTCCGCCGCGAATGCGATTGTGATGCTCGAAACGCTCGCACAGGAGTCGCCGTCGACGCGCGTCGTATGGGCGGTGCGATCGGCGAATCGCCGTCCGTGCGAAGAGGTGATGAACGATCCGCTGCCGGAGCGACAGACGGTCGTCGCAAAAGCGAACGCACTGGCCGAGGCGCCGCCGCCATTTCTGCGAGTGGAGCGAAAGGCACAAATCGAAAGCTTGTCGCAAAACAACGGACACGTCGTCGTGGCACTGACCGGCGGTCGCATTGTGGAAGCAAATGCGGTGGCCGCGTTTACCGGCTACAAACCAGACGCTGGATTTCTGGGTGAGCTGGCCGTCGAATTATCGCCGGTGACCGAGGGCGGTGCGCGTCTTTACAAGGCGATCTCGAATATCACCGATTGTCTGTCCGTACCGGCAGTAAAACCGGCGGACCTGCAATCGGGCGAACCTGGTTTTTATTTTGTCGGTTCGCGTTCTTATGGCCGGTCGAATGGGTTCTTATTACAGACCGGGTTATCGCAGCTTGAAACGATTCTTGACTCCTTATGACTTATCCATCGGTTCCGCTGTTGTCAATCGACACGCTCTGGTTTCAAGTTGCCGGAACGTTGTGCAATATCGAGTGCACGCATTGCTTCATCTCGTGCTCGCCGCGCAATCATTCGCACGAGCTGATGAGACTCGCCGAGGTGCAACAGTGGCTGGACGAGGCGCGCGCGCTCGGCGTGCGCGAGTATTACTTCACCGGCGGCGAGCCGTTCATGAATCGCGACATGCTTGCGATTCTCGAAGCGACGTTGAAGCAGGGCCCGGCGACGGTTTTGACGAATGGCATGCTCCTGCGTCCCGAGGTATGCCGCGCGTTGCGTGAGTTGTTCGATCGATCCGAATATTCGCTCGATCTGCGGGTGAGTCTCGATGGATTCGATGCCGAGTCGCACGATGCCATTCGCGGGAAGGGCGTGTGGGACCGCGTCATGATGGGATTGCGCAATCTCGCGAACGTCGGCCTCAACCCTGTGATTACAGTGACAACGGCGGCCGAAGGCGTAGCGAGTGCCGAAGGCCGCGCGCGGTTTCTCGAATTAATCCGCGAATTCGGGTTCGAGCGTCCGCGATTGAAGGTGCTGTCGCTGTTTCGCATTGGTGCGGAGGAGACACGCACGCGCGCGTATGAGGATTGGGAGCGGCTTACGAATGATTCGCTCACAGACAGCGAGGCGAGCACGCTGCAATGCTCCTCGTGCCGCATGGTGACGAGCAAAGGAGTTTATGTGTGTCCGATCCTCATTGAGGAGCCGGAGGGGCGGATGGGCGAGACACTCGCCGAAACGTTGCGCGCGTTTCCGTTGAAATACGGCGCGTGTCACACGTGCTGGGTGGATGGGGTGACATGCACGACGTGAGTGTGCGTCGTGCGACGCTTGATGATGCCGGCGTGCTCGCGTCCCTTGCTGGCGAACTTGGTTATCCATCGACTGAAGCGCAAATGCGCACGCGATTAACGCGTGTACTCGCGAGTGCGTTTGATGTTGTCTTCGTGGCGGTGATCGACGACGAGATCGGCGGATGGATTCATGTCACCGATTCGATTTCGGTTGAGAACGACGCTCACGCGGAGATTCGCGGACTGGTCGTGCATGAGCCGCAACGCTCTCGCGGCATCGGCGCAATTCTCGTCAATGCGGCGGAACAATGGGCGCGCGAACGCGGTCTCACGCGGATGCGCGTGCGCAGTAACGTCACCCGCGAGCGCACGCATCGCTTCTACGAGCGCCTCGGCTATCTCACAAAGAAAACGTCGAAATCCTTCGATAAACGACTGCAATGACCTTTCGCACTGCCACGCTTGCCGATCTGCCGCAACTCCTGCGCATGCATCGCGCATTTTTCGACGAGGAGGGATATCCGTACGCCGCGGCGAAATTCGAGCAGGCGCTGCGCGAAATCCTCACAAACGAATTCCTCGGCCGCGTCGTATTGATCGACGAAACGTCCGGATACTTCACCCTTGCATTCGGATTTAGTGTCGAATTCGGCGGTCGCGATGCATTTCTCGATGAGCTTTATGTCGTTCCAGAAGCGCGCGGTAAGGGACTCGGGACGGCGGCAATCGACGAAGCGGAGCGCGTGTGTCATGCGAACGGCATTCATGCATTGCATCTCGAAGTGGAATTCACGAATGAATCAGCGAAGCGGCTCTACGCGCGACGCGGATTCGACGAGCACACGCGGCAGTTGATGACGAAACGGTTTGGCGATGACCGATAAACTCGCGTTCATCGGCGGGATTTACTCGAATTATCACGCGCTGGTGGCGACGCTCGATGACATTGCATCGCGCGGAATTGAACGGGTTTATTTTCTAGGCGACCTCGGCGCATTCGGTCCGTATCCCGATCGGATTCCGCAATTGCTGATCGACCGCGGAATCGCGGGAATTCAGGGGAATTACGAAGAATCATTGTCGACGCGTGCCGAGGATTGCCATTGTGGGTATACGGACCCGCGGGATAACCACTACGCGCAGATCTCGTACGACTATACCTATGCAAACACGAGCGATCGATTCAAAGACTGGATGGGCACGCTCCCGCGCGAAATTCGATTCACGGCGGGTGGCTTGCGGTTTCTCCTCGTGCACGGTTCACCGCGGACGATCAATGAATTTCTGTGGCGCTCCACGTCTCCGGATCCGTTTCTCGAAAAGCTCTGCCGTGATTTCGAGACCGACGTCCTGGTCTGCACCCATACCGGATTGCACTGGCATAAAGCGTTAGGCGACAGAACGCACGTGATCAATGCCGGCGTGATCGGACGTCCAGCGAATGACGGACGAACGAACGTCTGGTACACGATCGTCGACGTCGCGGATGGTGCGTTGAACGTCGAGTTTGTGCCGGTCCATTACGACTATCAGGCGCTCGCGAACGAAATGCGCAGTGAAGGTCTGCCGGAGCAATTCGTCGAAACGATTCTCACCGGATGGTGGACCACCTGTCTCGAAATCTTACCGATCAAGGAACGTGCGAACGGAAGATATTAATACTTCGCCAGTTCTAACGAACCGTCGCGCGCCGACGTCGTTTTCATTGGCGTCAATGGCGGTAGCGTCCACGCCTCCAGCCAATCCCCATCGCTCGATGGAATGAGCAGGCGATTGCGCTTCGTGTCGAAGCCGAGGTCTCCGGGTGAGGGCCGGCGCGCGAACAGGGGTTGTAAGACGCCATCGCGCGCGATATGCAACGCCTCGTCATAATGACTCGACACGATCACCGCGCCAGTCGGTAAAACCACAATCCCGTCGTATGCGCCGGGACCGCGAAACACCGCCGTCGCGCGCATGCCGGGATTCCACGCCAGCACTTCATTCCCGTAAGCCTGCGCGACGAGGAATCGCGTGCCGTCCCAGGCGATCCCACTCGGCGATCTTAATTCTTCGCCGCGCGCCGCGACTTCGATATCGCCATCCTCTTCGACACGGAAGATGCGGCCGTCGCCGTTGCGCACACGTTCGCGCTCGCCTTTGATCGTCACATCGGTGTCGGTGACGTACAGGACGTCGTTCGGACCAACTGCAATGTCTTCGAGAAACACCGCGCCGAACGGCTTCAGATCGAACGTATGCGTGCGCGCGCCACTGACGCGATCGTGTACGACGATGCGATCGATGTCCGTGATCCACAATTCCGTGCCGCGAATCGCAAGACCCTTGGGCGCATCGAGTCCATCGATGAATTTGAGGTCGGCGATTTTTCCGTCCGGTGTAATGCGCGAGATGAAGCCATTGTGATCCTTCGCGGCCGGAGCGCCGTTGACGTTCGAGACGAAATAAACGTCCTGTTCGTCGTCATAAACGACGGCTACGGGATTCCGCAAGGACGTAACCGCGAACGCTTTTGTCAAGACGGGCTTGATCGATTCCGGCGTGTCGGTCGTCGACGAGATCATCGGTGCCGGAGCGCCTTGCTCCACGCGATAAATGACGCCGCTCGACTGGCCGACGAGCAACGCGCCATCGCCCGCAATCGCGACGGCGGTGACATCATTGAGTCCGCTGACATACTCATCCGTCGCAACGGGTGTCGCTTTGTCGAACCGTACGCGCAGGACTTTTGACGGTGTCGCGGCGAATGCTGCGTGATCGCTCAATGCGAATCCTGTGACGTTCTGTGACGGGATTTCGAGCGCGGCCGCTTCTGTCGATTTGCAGAACTTTTCTTTGCTGATCCCTTCCGGCGTCACGCTCGATGCGATGACCGCGCGTTTCCCACCGCACACGGGCCAGCCGTAGTGCAGCCCGTCGCCGATGCGATTCAATTCGCCGTCATCGACGCCCCATAATTCGCCGCTGCGATCCCACGCAATGCCGCGCGGATTCTGTATGCCGCGGGCATAAATGCGACGATTGGAACCGTCAGCATCGAATTGCAGAATCGAGGCGTATTCGGGATTGGTTTCATCGCACTCCGTACAAGAGCTGCCGACGGCGACGTACAGCAATCCGTCCGGACCCGCGCCAATCGTTCTGTACGGATGTCGTCCACCATCGGGCAGGTCTGTAATGACTTCGTGTGGCGCGGCGAAGGTGCCGTCGGGTAACCGCTCGGCGGCGACGACCTTTTTGACTCCCGCGACATAAAGCACGCGACCGCGCATCGCCAGCCCGTGCGCTTGTTCTACAGACGCGACCGCGGTACGCGCATCATCGGCACGTCCGTCGCCGTCGCGATCGCGTAGTGCGATGACGTCGTTCATTTTCGGGCGGCTGACGAGGACCGTTCCATCCTCCAGCGTCAGGATTTGTCCGATTTGTTCGAGGTCGCGCGCAAAGAGGACGGCGCGCTGGCCTGCCGGAACCTGAATTTGTGCGAATGCGGGAAGGCTAATGAGGAGCGACAGGACCGCGAGTCTGTGCATTGTGAGATCTCAACGAGAGTAAAACTCGACGATGAGTCGGTCGTCGATGGGAATCGGAATTTCGTCGCGCTCGGGAAGGCGCAGGAGTTTTCCGATCATCTGCTCGCGATCGAGCTCGAGATAAGGCGGCGGCACAATGCCGCCACGCTCGGCCCATACGGCCATTTGCCGGCTGCGCATCATGCGTTCGGAAATCGCAATGGTTTCCCCTGGACGTACGCCATACGAAGGGATATCGACGCGTTTGCCATTGACGCGCACGTGGCCGTGTCCGACGAGTTGTCGCGCGGCCCAGATCGATGGAGCAAATCCAAGGCGATAGACGAGAGAGTCGAGGCGTGTTTCGAGGAGTTGTAAGAGGTTGGTGCCGGTCGGTCCGGTGCGGCGCAATGCTTCGTCGACGTAGCGGCGCATCTGGCGTTCGGCGATTCCATAGAAGGCGCGGAGTTTTTGTTTTTCAATGAGGCGGCTGCCATACGCGCCGATCTTCATGCGACGCCGTGCACCATGCTGGCCCGGCGGATGCGGCCGCTTTTCGAGGATGCGCTGGTATTTCGGCGACGGCGCCATGACGACTCCAAATCGCCGCATCACCTTCGCTTTCGGGCCTCGGTAACGCATGCACTGGACGCATTGCGGGAGGCGTGCCGTAAGGGCGCGCGGCCCTGCTCTTGCTTTCCGTGCCGTACCTCTGCGCCGTAACGGGCATTCTTCTTCTCGCTGCTGTCGTGATCGATATCGTCTGGACGACGTTAGGAACACACGGCGGCGGGCCGATTTCCAGACATGTGGCTGCTCTGCAATGGCGGATCGCATTGGCGGCGCATCGGCGGTGGAGAAATCATCGCGCACTGTCGTTTGTCGGGTCCGCGATTCTGCTCAACACAGTGGTGTTGTGGATCGCGATGATGTGGACGGCGTGGGTGCTGATTTATTCGGCCGATCCACAATCGCTCGTCGATACGCATACGAAACTGCCGGTCGATTTACCGAGCCGGATTTTTTATGTGGCGTATTCGCTGTCGACGCTGGGCAATGGCGATTTTCAGCCTAACGGATCGTTCTGGCGGATCGTGAGCTCGTTCGCAACGATCGGAGGGCTGGGCTCGGTCACTCTGGCGATTACATTTCTCATCGATGTGATTGCGGCGGTGGTGCATAAGCGCACCTTCGCGTCGTTAGTGAGCGATCTCGGCAGTAAGCCGGAGGTGATTCTCGAGCGCGCGTGGAACGGGGAGGAACTGCAGGCGCTCGATCAACATCTCGTTCAAATCACGGGGATGATTCACATGTACACGGAGGAGCATCTCGCGTATCCGGTGCTGCATTATTTTCATAGTGAGGGGGAGCGCACGGCCGCAACGCTGCACGTGGCGCGATTGCACGATCTGCTGTTGCTGCTCTGTGAAGGACTGCACCCCGACAAGCGTCTGCCTCCGATCGTGACGGCGCCGCTTCGCAATGCGATCGATGGGTTCGCGACGACGATGCGCGAGTCGGATGTGCGGGAGGCGGATGAGCCGCTCGCGGGACCGTCGCTGGAGGTGCTGCGGACGCTGGGGATTCCTACGGTGGCGGAGGCGGAGTTCACGCACGCGGTACAGAGCGAGGCGAAGAATCGGAGGTTACTGAAGGGGCTCCTGTTGCACGACGGGTGGATTTGAAGCAGGTGCAAGTTTTGCGACTGACGCAAAATCGATACGGAAGGTTTTGCAAAGGAGAGTCTCGATGAAGGTTGCGAATCTGGTAGCTCTGGGTTTTGCGTGTGTGGTTCTCAGCGCATGTGCGACGAGCGGCAGCATGGATCAGGATGCGTCGTTCTGGGCGAATGCAACGCCGCACGCGGAGATCGCGGGGATCGTGGCGACGGCGAATGAAGGGGAGATCGCCGAGGGGAATGCGGCGGCGTCGCGGGCGACGAATGCGCAGGTGCGGGAGTTCGCGCAGATGATGGTGTCGGATCACACGAGTGCGCTGAATTCAGCACGCGATCTCTTCGCGCGTAAGGGGATTACGGCGACGGAGAACAGCATCACGTCGGCGCTGCGCAGCGGGACGCAGCAGACGATCACGAATCTGAATACGTACAGCGGGACAGCATACGATCGCACGTATATGCAGACGCAGGTGGATGTGCATCAGTGGCTGCTGAATGCATTGGATACGGCGTTGATCCCGTCAGCGCGAGACGGGGAGCTGCGCGCGTTTCTGCAGACGCAGCGAACGGCGGTGGCGTCGCATCTGGATCGCGCACGAACGATTCTGAGCGCGCTTTAGTCGTTTGCGTCAAACGCAACGCTGTGCATGGGTGTTGCAGTAGGCGTAAGGTGTCGGCGCAACGATCAACTAGCACCGGGCCGCCCCGCTATCTAGCGCCGTCGCTTTCCCCCTTCCATGCCCGTACGGTTCCGTGAACCGCTCGGGCCGTGTCGGCCGCTGCCCCCCGGGCCTGCGCGGGCCTCCGGCTGGGGG
>JACZCU010095733.1_pt1 | contig 31970 bp, 27 predicted proteins | sample 8641851 | NCBI WGS metagenome assembly JACZCU01 (sample SAMN15324605, study PRJNA640507) | soil metagenome | isolation source: monocropping sugarcane control | place: China: Luxin town, Laibin City, Guangxi Province | collected 2019-07-25 | depth 10cm m | reverse complement strand
TTGGGGATGTCGCAAGACACCGGCAAGATAGTGCAGTGGCTCAAGGCAGAGGGCGAGCAGGTAGCAAAGGGAGAGCCACTGGCGGAAATCGAGACTGATAAGGCAACGGTGGAGATCGAAGCGCCAGCCGCCGGCGTGCTCGCTCACGTGGCTGCTGCTGCGGGCGACGATGTGCCGGTGGGGCAGGTTATTGCTGCCATCCTCTCTCCCGCCGAAGCGTCAGAGGGGCAATCCGCCCGCGTAGACGAGCAGAGCAGTACCGGGAATGGGGTTACCCCTCCACCTCAGCCTGAGGAGGCGCGCCGACCTACTATCACTGCCAGCCCCCTGGCCTCGCGTATAGCTGCCGAACACAAGCTGGATTTGAGCGTGGTAAAACCAACGAACAGGCGCATTTCAAAGGCCGATGTCCTGACTTATCTCCAGCGCCAGGAAGGGGCTGTGTCAACAGAAAAGGCTGGCCGCCTGCTAATGGCTTCTCCCAAAGCGCGGCGCTTAGCGGCTGAACAGGGCAAGGAGCTCGCGGCCATCAAGGGCAGCGGGCCAGAGGGTGCGGTGCTAGCGGCAGACGTTCAGGCCGCACTGGCGCAGCCATCCGCTGCCGCTGTGGAAGTTGCCGGGGTTGCTCCCGCGGCAGAAAAGCCCGGGGCTGTTAGCAGCGAATCTACTATAAGTAATACCTGGCGCATTATGGCCGAGCGTACAACGCAGAGTTGGACGAGCGTACCGCATTTCTACCTCACCCGTGAAGTTAATGCGAGCAGGCTGATCACCTGGCGTGAACGCATCCTCAAGCGATCTACTGAAAAAGTAACCTACACCGACCTGCTGGTGAAAGTTGTGGCAGCGGCGTTACGTATGCATCCCCGGCTCAATGCGTCATGGAGCGAGGGCAAAATAAGCTTGAAGCAAGACGTACATGTGGGTTTAGCAGTAGCTGTTGAAGAGGGACTGGTTGTTCCGGTTATCCACCAGGCGGATACGCTCAGCCTGGACGAACTTGCCCGGCGGCGCATGGAACTGGTGACAAAAGCGCAAACCGGGAAACTCCGACCTCAGGATATAAGCGGCGGCACTTTCACGATCAGCAATCTGGGTATGTACAATGTCGATGCTTTCAATGCCATCATCAATCAGCCACAGGCTGCTATCCTGGCTGTAGGGCGCATAGCCGAGCGGGTTGTGCCTGTCAATAGCCAGCCAGCCGTACAGCCAATGATGGTGCTCACCCTCTCGTGCGATCACCGCGCGGTAGATGGCGCGCGCGGCGCACAATTCCTGGCTACCCTGGCAGAACTCATAGAAGAGCCACTAGGACTTTTGGCATGAGCCCTATGACCCAGAGATGATAGTAGCCTGAATTGCGTATTTCTAAGGAGTATAATTGCTAAGCTAAGAAACGTGAAAGGAGTTAAGAGTACCCCGGATCATTTCATGATTGACCTGTAAAGGCCAACATCAAGCTTGCTTAAATATTTTGCGAGTGTTCGAAATCACTCATTAGTAGCTGTTATTGTATTAAGGAGGACATCCGTGAGAGGACGATACTTATTGTGGCATAAGTCGGTCCTGAATAGCTTTGGAGTGTTGATTGTGGCGCTTATAGTGCTTAGTGCCTGTGGGGGGACTACCAACACAGGGACGACTCCCAATCAACCTCAACCACCCATCAAAATCGGTGTATCATTATCACTTTCTGGCGACTTTTCCGCTGATGGCAAGGCTTTCCAGCAGGGATATCAACTCTGGGCTGATACAGTAAACAAAAATGGCGGTGTACTTGGTCGCAAGGTCCAATTGGACATTCTCTCTGATGCCAGCAGTACGACGCAGGTCGTCACAAATTATCAGAAACTGATCACGGTTGATCATTGTGATCTGGTATTTGGGCCATTCTCTACTCTGCTGACGAAGTCGGCATCGGTCGTTGCCAATCGCTATGGCTATGCCATGCTCGAGGGTGCCGGTGGCGGTCCCTCCGTCTTTACCCGGGGGCTGCATAACCTTTTCGACGTTTCTGCGCCGGTTGCCAATCTGCTGGTCAGCTTTACGCAGTATATCCTGTCTTTGCCAGCTTCGCAGCGCCCCACAACAGCGGCCTATGCAACGCAGGACGACCCATTTACCCAGCCGCAGGTAGATACAGCCAAGCAGCTCCTGGAACAGGGCGGCGTCAAAACGGTTTCCTACCAGGTATACCCGTCTGAAACCACAGACTATACGCCAATCGCCCAAAAGATGATCGCCTCAGGCGCACAGGTTATAGTTACCGGAACATTGCTGCCTGATATCGTCGCCTACATCCAGGCTTTCAAGCAGCAGCACTATAATCCAAAGGCCATCATTGCGACAGCAGGGCCAGACCAGGGTGACCAGTTTACCAAAGCCATTGGTGGGCCAGCGAGTGCAGAGGGAGTGTTTGTTCCGAATGGTGGCTGGTATCCTCAGATCAACACTTTCCAGAATGCGCAAATGGTGAAGGACTACCTGGCAAAGTATGGCGGCACCGCCGATGGCATTAGCTCAGATGTCGCCGAGGCATTCGCAGTTGGGCAGGTTTTTCAGCAGGCAGCAACCAAAATTAACAGTATTGATAATGCGAAACTCATAACTGAGCTTCACTCAGGTGAAACGTTCCAGAGTGTGCAGGGACCGGTGAAGTTCAATGATCAAGGGGAAAACGTCCTGGCAACAGGATATCTATTCCAGTGGCAGAAAGGATCACTCGTCTCGGTGTATCCAGCATCTCAGGCAACGAACAGTCCTGAATATCCCAAAACGAACTGGCCTTAGGATTTCGTACCGTTCAGGCATTATAGTAGGGTAGGAGCAGACACTCCTACCCCTCTCCTACAATCCATGTTCCATTGCGTACATAAATTTGCGGCCCTTGCCATTCACAGGCTTCCAATAGGGAAAGAGGACTTATGTTAGGAATCATTATTGAAGCGATCATCACCGGCATTTTAACCGGAGGAGTCTATGCTTTGATGGCATCAGGGCTGACGCTGGTATTCGGTGTGATGGATATCATAAACGTAGGTCAAGGTGCTCTGGTCATCCTGGGTGCTTACCTCAGCTATGTTCTGGAGCAAAATCTACATATTGACCTGTTCGTGGGCTTGCTCATCACTCTGCCCCTGATGTTTGGTCTGGGTCTGCTGATCGAGTGGCTCTTTATTCGCCCCATCAAGCGCGACCGTACGATGCTCTCCATTCTGGTTACCTTTGGTGTGGCACTGATTATTGAAGGGATCCTCAACTTTATTTTCTCGGCTGACAACGTCAAGCTACAAGCCTGGTATGTCACGGCTTCAATTCCAATCGGGGGGTTCTATCTCTCATATATTTATGTGTTTGGCTTCTTGCTGGCCGTGGTCCTGTTAGGAGGACTTTACCTGTTGCTTTATCGCACCAAATTTGGGCATAGCTTGCGGGCCTCGATGCAGAATCGCACTGCGGCAGAATTGATTGGTATTGATGTTGAACGCGTCTCGGCGATTACTTTTGGTATCGGCGTCGCGCTTGCTGCCGCTGGGGGAATGGCTTTTGGAGCTACCAACGCTTTCAATGCCGGTAGCGCTTACGACCTGATCTCGCGCCTCCTGGCTATCATCATCTTTGGAGGTATGGGCAGTTTGAGAGGAGCGCTCATTGCCTCTGTAGGGATGCTCGTCGTAGAAGATGTGACCGCTGTGGTCTGGTCGCCGGTGTGGGCCAGCACCATGTTTTTCATCCTACTGGTGCTTATCCTGTTGGTGCGCCCCCAGGGATTGTTCGGACAGGTAGAGGGAAGAAGGCAATGAAGATATTCAAAATAGTCGGACTGCTGGTGCTGCTGGCACTCGTCATCGCCTTCCCGCTGGTATTTACCAATCCAGCCGTGACCACTATCGCGGTCTTTACCTTAATGTTCGCGGCTGCTGCAACGGGCTGGAATATTTTTTCAGGCTACACGGGCTACATTGCCCTTGGCCATGCCGCCTACTTTGGGTTGGGTGCCTATGCCCTGGCTCTTATGTGCGAATACTGGCATGTCCCAGGTGGCTATATGCCCTTCTGGCTCGTTCCCGTGGCAGGATTGGTGGCAGCTGTCTTCGCCATCCCCATGGGTTGGATTGCGCTGCGGGTGCGGCGGCATACATTCGTGGTGATTACCATCGCCATGTTCTTTATCTTACAACTGCTGGCATATAATCTGACAAACCTGACGAATGGCTCTACCGGCCTGGGCCTACCCATACCTACCGATTGGAGTGGCGATTTCTTCAACACTCCTTTCTACTACGTATCGTTAGTCATTCTCCTCTTTGCGATTGCCATTGCATGGTGGGTGCGCCACTCCAAATATGGCCTGGGTCTTCTTGCCATCCGCGACGATGAGGACCGGGCACTTGGTCTGGGCGTGAAGACGGGGTCGTCCAAGCTGGTGGCTTTTGTGATCTCTGCACTGATTGTGGGCATGGTGGGAGCCACATGGGGCTACTTTGTAGAGTCGGTCTATCCGCCCACGGCCTTTGATGCAAACTTCGATATTGCCATTGCGTTAATGGGATTCATGGGTGGAATGGGAACGATTTCTGGCCCCATCCTGGGTGCGCTGATCCTGGAACCCGCTCAGCAATATTTTACCTTGCAGTTTAGCCAGAACGGGGTGTACCTGGTGGTCTACGGGGCACTGTTCCTGGTGGTCATTCTTCTCCTGCCGCGAGGTATCATTCCCACATTGAGCGAGCGCTGGACCACATTCCAGGCCGCTCGTCGCCAGAAAGAGCAAGAGCGCGGCACTATCGTTACTGCGCTTCCTCCGCAAAGCAAATCTGCCGAGGTTAAAAAGAAGGAAGGGATTAACTTATGAGTTTGTTGGAGGCGCAGGGTATTTCTAAAGCCTTTGGCGGCATTCGCGCCCTGGATACCTGTTCGATCAGCGTGGAACGAGGCTCTATCACCGGCTTAATCGGGCCCAATGGATCGGGGAAAACGACCCTGTTTAATGTGATGACCGGCTACGAGCGGGTCGATAGCGGGCTGGTGCGTTTTAGCGACCAGACCATCACCAATGCACCGCCGGATAAGGTCTTCCGCCTGGGTATCGCGCGCACCTTTCAACTGACGCGTATCTTTCCCCGCCTGACGGTGCTGGAGAATATGCACGTGGCGGCACAGCGTAATGACTTGAAGGGTTTGCTCAGTCGCTGGAGCTCAACGCGCGAGCAGGAGCACGCGCTGGAACTGCTAAACTTTGTAGGCCTGGTGGAGCTGAAGGATATGCCGGCCGGGAACCTTTCCTATGGTCAAAAGAAGCTGCTGGAGTTTGCCTTCGTGTTGATTGCCGAGCCGCAGGTCATTTTGTTGGATGAACCGGCCGGAGGAGTCAATCCGACTATGATCAATTACCTGGCGGACCGCATTCGCAACCTCAACGAGCGCGGAGTGACCTTTCTGGTGGTCGAGCACAATATGGAATTTGTGATGGGATTATGCGACAAGGTTATGGTCATGCATCGCGGCACCAGGATTGCCGAAGGGGCACCAGCCGAGGTACGAGCGAACCCGGCAGTGCTGGAAGCGTATTTGGGAGACTAGAGAGATGCTGCTGAAATTACACAATATCTATGCAGGATACGGCGGGGGCGATGTCCTGAAAGGGATCGACCTGGATGTAGAGCAGGGGACTACTACCTGTATCGTCGGACCGAATGGGGCCGGCAAATCTACGGTGCTGCGCGTGTTAAGTGGGCTGCTAAAACCTCGGCTGGGCGAGATTACCTTTGATGGCCGCTCTCTTGTCGGTTTGTCGCCACGGCAGATACTGGCGCTGGGAATTGTGCAGGTGCCGCAAGTTCATAGCCTGTTTCCCGCTATGACAGTGCAGGAAAATGTGCGCCTGGGAGCCTACACGCTGCATAATAAGACCCTCATTGAACGCCGCTTGCATGAAATAGAGGAAATGTTTCCCATAGTGAAAACGCGCGCTCGCGACAAAGCAGGGAGCCTTTCAGGCGGGCAGCAGCGCTTAGTCGAGTTCGCGCGCTGCCTGATGCTGGACCCGCGCGTGATCTTACTCGACGAGCCGTCAATGGGATTGGACCCCAGGACGTTCAAACAGGTGATTGAGACCGTCAAAGTGATGCAGGATAGTGGCAGAACAATCGTGCTGGTCGAACAAAACGCGCGCACGGGGCTGAGTCTCGCCAACAACGGAGTCGTAATGGAAAGTGGGCAGGTGCGGCTGCAGGGCCCGCACAACGATATCCTGAACAATCCTGAGATCGGCCATCTCTACCTGGGTGGGACCCTCTCTAAAGCATAAAACCACGACCTGGAAAGGATAACTATGGTGAGAGACGAGTTTGTACAGAGCGCGATCGACAACTGGGCTCCGCGCTTTATTTCCAACGGTGTGGATGCCAACGACTTCCAGCGGGTGACGAATAGCATCGAGCGCTGGGATGACTGGTGCCGGAAGTGGTCCGAGTGTGGGGCCCTGCACGAGCAGATGGGAGAGCAGGCCGAGGTCCAGGGACATTACATCTCGGCAGCATCTCACTATTTCCATGCAGCGATGGCGTACCACTTTGGGAAGTACTTGTTTGTGAATAATCCGGAGGAACAGCGCGCAGCGCATGACCGTACTGTACACGTTTATCAGAAGGCTTTACCTTTCTTCGATTTTCCAGGTGAGCGGGTGGCTATCCCTTACGAGGGGGGCGCGACGATGCATGGCATCCTGAGAAAGCCATGGCATACACCCAAACCTCCGGTAGTGCTCCTGGTGCCTGGCCTGGATTCGGTGAAGGAAGAGATGCATAATTATGGCGAGGATTTTCTCAAGCGCGGGTTGGCAGTGCTGGCGATCGATGGTCCTGGTCAGGGAGAAATGGAGTTCGAGTACCCCATGCGCCATGATTACGAAGTGCCGATACGCTATGCCATCGACTACCTTGAGAGCCGGCCAGATGTGGATGCGCGCCGCGTGGGTCTGATGGGCGTCAGTCTCGGGGGGTACTATGCTCCGCGAGCAGCGGCATTTGAGCCACGAGTGAAAGCTGCAATAGCTAACGCAGGTGGGTATAACTTTGTGGGCCATTTCGATCGACTGCCCAAACTGACGCGTGCGGCATTTACCCATCGCACCGGGTCCGCGAGTGAGTCGGAGGCGCGCGCAAAGCTGGAAGCCTTTAACCTGAAGGGGGTAATGGAGAAAGTAACAGTTCCGCTGCTGGTCATCATGGGACGACTGGATAGACTTGTCCCCGCGGAGGATGCGGTGAGGATGGTTGCCGAAGCAGGCAGAGAAGCGGAACTCTGGCTGTTTGAGGATGGCAACCACGTCTGCAACAACATCCCCTATAAACATCGACCGCAGCAGGCCGATTGGATGCGTGAGAAGCTGGTTTGATGTAAGACTCGTTGCACTGCAAGCTCAATACATGTCAAAGAAGTAGAATGCATGAGGTGTAGGGGCAGGTTTTACGCCTGCCCTGCTCGGAGCGCGAGCAACGAGCCTACCAGCAAACGCATGCCTCCTGGGCAGGCGTAAAACCTGCCCCTACGTCTCGTGTTCTCCTTACAGCATTGCTTTGGCCATTTCATCATTCAGGGCAGGCAAATTCTTATTATGTTCGCGTAGTTTTGCAATATAGTTCGCCCACAAGTCTTGCTTACCAAGCCTTTGGTAGATGCTGCGTACATCCTTGAGGTATTCACAAGCCTGGTTGTAGTTCTCGCGCCCACGCCCTTCGATTAGCCTGGCAATATACTGTGTATAAATCTCTATGGCTTTCAGTGGGCGACTTTCTTCAGCGGCTCTTGCGACATCGATAGCCACAGAACCAGATGGACGCTGCTCAGTTTGTAGTAGCTCTATGGCTGTATCAACTTGATCTTCATCAAGGGCGATTTCGATGAGGAGAGAAGTATTTTGCGATTTTTGGATGAAAGCGAGTAACTCTGTACGTACGGCGTCCCATTGCTTAAGTTGTTCGGCTAAATTGCGTATCTCCTGAAATTGTTCTATAGTTGCAGAGTGCGGGTAGACACGAATGATACGGTTAGCCATTTCCAGGGCAGTTGCTATATCGCCTCTGCCTACATAACGATCTTTCAGCCACTCAAGTAGCTCAGTGTCGTTGAACTTTTCGACACGTTGCCGGACCATCTGCTCTGCTATCGCGTCATGTCCATGTTCGCTGAGAATATCTGCTATCTCAAGAATGTCATAGCTTTCAACCTGCCTGGCGGTCTCAAGCGCTTCGTCTAAGCGTCCAAGCTTTAATAAACGTTCTACCAGATAGTCATAGCTCTCCGTTTCGCGGCAGATGCGTAGGAATGTCTCATCATCAATGGTATCAGCTTCTAAGCCGAGCAACAATCTGTCGAAATCATCACCTTCACTGATATCGTCAGTGTGCCAATCTACATCAAAGTCAAATGCCTGACGATGAAATGCTGCTAGCGACTGTCGTTCCTCAGGTGTCGTGTATCTTATGAGCAGTGTAGGCACCTCATCACTCATGACAGGCATATCATTGTACAGGCCCTCGTCGAATTTGTAGACAGTATAAAGAGTTTGAATAATTCGCTGGCGCAGCTCCGCGTCATCACGATCTTCCTTGAGGCATACACCAAGCGCTTCAACACAATCTTCCACGACGTCGTCGAGATCGCCCTCATCGGCATGCCAGCGGAACGAATCGTATTCATCAATAATATTGCTAATGATGATTTCGTAGATGGTGGCGGCATCCTTATAGTTGCGTTGCTGAGCAAATCCATCTGCTATAGCCTTAATGCGCAATAGTGGTTCCGCAGCTCTGCCTTCCGAGCCCCAGCTATCTCTATCAGTGTTATAGAATACTTCCGCTACCTGGCGACGGTATAGTTCCGGGTTGAAGGGAACACGTGGCTTTTGCTGGCTTGTGGTTGTGTCTGCCGGGGATATTGTTTCGATCAAGCCTTCTAAATCAGGATGCAGTTGCATCATTTGTTGCATAAGGGAGATCAACTCGGCCTTATCGAGTTCCATTAACTCAGCACCTACTTTATCCATCTCGGTGAAGTTTTCTGGATGCTCATGCCAGGCCCACAGCAGTGCTGCTATATGCTTGCAATATGCATGGTTGGCGGCGGGGCAGGTGCAAAAACTTTCGTCAATGTCAGCGCCATCAAATGTTACCTGTACCTTATAGATTGCACCTTCTGAACCACTACAAGAGGCTCTCAGCGTCGTACCGTGCTGGCGCGCATCAAAGATAGCCCCATTGCGCACATATTGCTTGCCATTTACAAGGTTTTGCTCGCTGACAAACGCACGAATATCTCGTTCACTGAGTTTGGGAATAGTGATCATATGTCTCTCCGAATTTTTAATCTCTATTACAATCTCGCTGAGGTCAGCTCTTCCTTCAAGGCGCGCAGGCCGCGATTGCGGTCGCGCAAGCCCGTGATATAGCTGGTCCATTGATCGCTCGCGTTGAGCTTCTCGTATAAGGTACGCACTCTGGTGAGATAGCTACACGCTGTCTGGTAGTTCTCGCGCCCGCGCGCATTGATCAATTTTTCAGCCTCTTGCTGGTAGATATTGATAGCTGCTTGTGGGCGGGTTTCTTCAGCGGCTTTCGCCACTTCAGGAGCGATGGTTTGGACGCCACTGTAAATGTATCCGTAGCGGTAGTTGGGCTGTTGCTCGGACTGGACCATGGCGATAGCTTTATCGATCTCTCCCTCGTCGAGGGCTATCTGGATAAGCAGGTAGGTATTCTTTGCACCACTGAGGAAGGCGATGAGCTTTGGCTGCCTATCGGCCCAGAGATCGAGTTTTTGGGCCAGTTGGCGTACTTCCTGGTAGCCCGGAAGGCCAGGACGCGTACGGAAAAGCTTCTCGGCCATTTCTAAGGCGGCGGCATGGTTATCGTGAGTGAGGTAGTAGCGTTTGAGCCATTCTAATAAGCGGTCGTCTTGTGAGCGCCCTGAACGTTCCTTGACGAGTTGCTCGGCCAACTGATCATGTCCATGCTTGACAAAGAGGTCAGCCAGGCTCATTAGATCGTATTCATGTGCCGGCTCGCTTGCTCGCAGCGCTTCGTCAATGCGTCCAAGTGTCAGGAGGCGATCGACCAGATCGGCGGTACGACCTGTCTCGCGGCAGATGCGTAAAAATGTCTCATCGTCCAGCGCATCGGCTTTGAGTTCCAGCAAGAAGCCGCCAAAATGTTGTTGTGCCCAGTTAGAATGATACATACTGCCTTTTTCGGCATTGGCCTCGGCAATAGCTGCATTCACCCAACCAGCAATGGTTTTGTGTTCCTCATCTGTAGCGTGCGTCAATAGTAGATCTGGTACGTCTTCAGCCATACCAATGCCGCCAGCCTTAACGTCGTAACGATACGTCGCAAAAAGTGTCTGCAAGATCTGCTCGCGCAGTGCCTTGTCGTCCGGCAATTTCTCCAGGTACGTGACCAGTTCATTAACGCATTCAGTGATAAAGATAGAAAGATCGCCTTCTTCATCGTTATAGGAGCCAGCCTGGGCAAGGACTGACGTTACGAGCAACTCATAGATGGCTATAGCACCGGCATAATCTCCTTGTGTGGCCAGTTCATCGGCAGTATCGCTTATGTCAGACAAGTCATTTATGATATTTGAAGTGGCTCCCCACTCGTAGCCGTCGTATTGCTGAAAGATGCTGGCAATGCGATGAGAGTATGCAGCCAGGTTAACAGGTCCCTGCTGCTTGCCTGCTGTGTACAGGAGCATTTCCAGGTCAGGTTCGCGTTTGAGCATTTTTTTAATGAGCGCAATCAGTTCGGCTTTGCTGCGCTGCTCCAGAACAGTGTCGATGTCCTGTTGTTCAAGAAAGTCCTCGGGCTGGTGCAGCCATGTGAGGAGCAGCGCGGCAGTGTGTTTACACCCCACACCTACGGGACAGGAGCACACCGCATCTGCTATACCCTCGGCGTCGAACGTTACCTCTACCTGATAAGCATATGCTTGCGAGCCATAGCAGCTTGCCTTGAGGGTCATGCCCTGCCGCCGGGGATTGAAGATAGCGTGTTGGCGAAAATACGCTTTGCCACGCTGAAAACTGCCCTCGTCAACGAAATCGAGAATATCTTCTTCGCTAATAGTTGGAATGGTGCTCATAGTTATCTCTTTTACGTGCTGAACATGTGCTATGGAAATATGTTACCACACGTGGGAATAGCTACTAGAGACACTTCCTTCCAGCTACTTGATGAGATAAACAAGGAGAACTGGCACACCGGCAAGTACCAGCAGCACGAGCAGTGATAGCGTAACCACGGCTGTGGCCTTGCCTGTACTCAGACGGTGAGCCGCCATCACCGCGACGACTTGCAGTCCAATGCCATAGAGACTCAACACATAGGTCAGCACCTTCCCAACTACAGGAATAAAGGAGAGTAGTTTGCTGCCTAGACCTACAGGTACCAGGTATAGCAAGGACACATGGCACTGTTCGAGGAGTGTTCCCGTGCCACCTAAGGCTCTGGCAATGGCATACATTATGCCCATGAAGACAAAGAAAAAGAGCGGGACGAGCATGATCAAGCCAAGGGTTGTGCTCAAGGAGATGGCTGTCTGCAATACAGGGCCAAACTGGGCAGAACTCGTCACAGTCGTCGCATTTGCGGGTGTGATAAGTGTTACCAGGAAGCCCAACACGCCATCAAAGATGGCCCAGAAGAGGAGTTGTACCCAGACAGAGGCCCAACTAGCATTACGTAAACCTTCACTATAGGTGGACACGGTTGGCTTGATCAAAGCCTTCATATATTGATTTGGTAACAGAGAGAGTGTCTGGCTCAACGAGCCGACGGTTGGTTGAGCAGCGCCCGGTTGCTCCTGCAATGCGTTCTGAGTCATGTGTGTTTTCCCTCTTTATTATGTATGTCCTCTCGTACCGGGTACGTGGACAATTAGCACAACAATATTCTGGCTATCGTAACAACATGCTGGATTCCCGTCAATAAGCAAAATGGTTGATATTTGGATTATAAATAGCTCGTTTAGTGGGGAGTTGCTGCTGGTGTGCGGCTTGCAGCACTCCCCACTAAACGTATCGCTTAAAGGGTGCACTACAGCCCGAAGGCAAAGAGCTTGCCACTCTTACTTTCATCGTAGAGAATTCCACCAGAGATCGTGGCTGCCCCCCAGAAGTCCCCGTTCGTCGTCGTATCCGTGTATGTGAAAAGGATCTGTCCTGTCTGTGAGTCAACGACATCCATGCTGTTGCCCGCACCGACGACGACTAAGCCTGGCACGGCGAGCGTAGGAGCCAGTACTGAGCCGTTCAGACAATCTGCCCAGAGGGCCGTGCCGGTGTTTGGGTCCAATTTTTGCAGGCTGCCAACGCATTGTTGCCCCCCAATTGTCGTTGAGCTTCCTGCCGCATACAGTCCGGTCCCATCATAAGCGCTGGAAGCGATACTTGCGTCCGTGGCTGGCGCCGACCCTCCCACAGAGATGTGTGCTTTCCACAGCGGTCCCGCACTAATGTTGGTCCGGTCGAGGGCATAGTAGTAGCCATCTTTGTTGACCATCCCGACCATCGCATGGGAGATACTGTTGATCGTTGCCTGGAAGAGAGTGGGGGTACTGCCAAAGTCATCGTCTTTGCCGACTAGATCAGAACTCGGCACCTGCCACGAGGCGACCAGGGAGAGGTTAGCCGCGTTAAGCTCGACGACCGCCTGGCCTAGAGGCATGGGCTGGGTACAAGATTGTTTGTCGACATTGCCCGTCACAACATAAAGCTTGCCTGTCTTCACATCGATGGTGGGCGAACCCCATACAGATCCCCCAAGGCAACCGCCATCAGGTACGATCTTGAACGTATTTTGGATCTGCCCGGTAGAGGCATTAACCTGGACAACCTCTCCTTGTACCAGGGGACAGTCGCCAGTTGAAGCGACTCCTACGTAGACACTGCCTTTGTAGACAGCCGTTGAACTGTAAAGGAACTCGGCGGGATTGGTTCCCAAATTGGTCTGCCAGAGGATCGTTCCTGTGTGGGCGTTCAGCGCGTACAGGTTGCTTTGCCCAGCAGCCACGAATACGACCGAGGTTCCAACGCCGTTAATCAGCACACTCGCCACAGTCACTGAACCGACCACACCATGCGGCTTATTCGAACAGCCACCTGGCTGGGTTCCCAAACTCGCTGTCCAGATATCTTTCCCTGAATTGGGATCACTTGCGTGCAGCAAGCCGTCCCACGATCCCCAATAGAGCATGCCATTGGCTACTATCACTTCGTCGGTAGCTTTGGCCTGCCCTACCGTAGAAGCCGTCCAATGCAACTTCAGGTTAGGAGCCGTCGTGGGATTGATGATCGTCTCAGCAGAGTCGTAGCCGGTGCGTGCGTTGCTGCCGAGAAACGTCGACCACCTGGTAGGAAAGGCCGCGTGAGCAGCCTGGTTGGGTAGATAGCTGGCAATGGCTGCCACCGTTGTCAGCACCAGCACAAACTCGACCAACAGCAACCAGTAAGCTCTTTTTGGCAGGTGCCCTAAATGACGAACGACATACTTCATGTTTGTCCTTGTCCTTTCCCTTTCCACGTGCGTAGCGTTGTCAGCCTTATTAAAAGGGTGTATGTACTACTTCATCCGAAGTATTCCATAAAGTTATTGATATCCTTTGATGTCTGAGGCGAAAAAAGGTTAAGCGTAACGCAATACGGTTGAGATTTGTTAGCTTTGTTTTTATTTAAACATGGAGGGGTTACGAGTGAGGTTGTGAATCGGTAAAGAGATAATGACAAAAGAAATCAATCTGGTTAAGATTTCGCTGTTTTACGCAAAAGAGGGCATTTTCTAATGAGTGCTCTCCCTTGACTGCTCTCTGATCATTGTCGTAGGCTATACTTAGCCTAGCTAAATATTAACAGAGCGAATAGATAGGAAATACTAACTATTAGCCGAACTAAATGGTCGCGGAAAAGGATGGGATTATATGCCAGCATCTGAACAGAGTGCCGCAGATATGGCGGCGACGCTGCTCGATCTGTCCTCGAGGCTTCTTGCCCGCGTGCGGAAGAATCTCTCGGTCAATGGAATGACGACGCATCCTTCAGGCGATGATGAGTACAGAGGAACAGCGTTCGTAACTGCGCCCGGTCAGTTCAGACTCTTGCGGGTGCTCTTGACCCATGAGCGAAGCACTATGCAAGAGCTTGCCACTCTCCTCGATGTGGCTCCTCCGACGGTCACGGGCCTGATTAAACGCTTACTGGCCCAGGGCTATGTGGGACGTGTTCACGATGAGACGGACTGGCGCAACATCTGGATACAGATCACTGAGCAGGGGCGCCAGGCGGTCACGAGTTATGACCGGCAACGGGTTGCCAAACTGCAACGTCGTATTGAGCACCTGAGTCCGGAAGAACAGGCAAAGCTGCAAGCGGTATTTCCTGTCTTGTCTCATCTACTAGAGGAAGAGCAATGACCAACGAAGCCAACAACACGAAGAGATCCATCGTCTCGTCAAGCGCTATGCCAGAGCCACGTTCAATGTGGTTGATGATGTGTCGTATTGGAAACCGTCGTTAAGAACAGCAGGAGGAAGACACGATGGCATTTTCTGGTGGTAGCCGTTTCGGAGGAGGAGGAATGGGAGCGTTGTTACATCAACAACGTTCGATAAGTTACCTGCGCGAAGGAAAACCCGATATCGCGCGTACGCTAGCTCGCGTCTGGAAGTCTCTGCATGCCTATCGCTGGCAACTCGTGCTGGGGACGCTGGTAATGGTACTGGGCGTTGGCGTGGGACTGATCCCGCCGCTGCTGATTCGCGCACTCATCGACACAGCCATCCCGCAGCATGATCTGCGACTCATTCTCCTGCTCGGGGGTGGGCTTGTGCTCTTTCCCGTGGGGAGCGCTCTGCTTGGGCTGGGCCAGAACTATATGAGCATCATCATTGCCCAGGGAGTGATCGCTGATCTGCGCGAGCGTCTCTACCGGCATACCCAATCGCTCGGCCTGGACTTTTTCACATGGACACGGGCAGGCGAAATCCATACTCGTTTTCTCAATGATGCTGGTGGCTTGCAAAACGTCCTCACACAATCCTTTCTTGGCACCTTCGCCAATCTGATCACTCTAGTAGGTACGCTGGGGGTGATGGTCAGCATCAACTGGCAGTTGACGCTGGTCACTGCGCTCGCATTACCCGCCTTCGCTTTCCCGATTCTGCACTTTGGCCAGCGGCGCTATATCGCTATGGAGCGTGCCCAGGCAGCGCTGGGAGAACTGTCGGTGGCGCTGGAAGAAACGCTTTGCCTGTCAGGTGCTATCGTCGTTAAAAGCTTTGGGACGGAGGAACGCGAGGCTCAGCGCTTCAGCAAGGTGAATGATCACGTGCGCCGGGAGCAGGTGGCGCAACTTGCGGTGGGGCAATGGCTCTCGGTCGTTGTTCAGAGCGTAGCCGCACTCGGCCCCGCGTTGCTCTACACCTATGGCGCGTATCTCGTTATTACACACCAGGTCGCGCTGGGTACGATTATTGCCTTTGCCGCGTACGTGTCCCAACTCTACGCTCCGGTGTCTTTATTAGTAGGCGCCAATGCGACCTTGCTCGGCGGCATGGCCCTGTTTGACCGGGTCTTCCAGTATCTTGATATCCCTGCCAGTGTGCCAGAACCGGATATACCACGGTCACTTCCTTTAACTCCTCAAGAGGGCATCGTCTTTGATCGCGTCAGTTTCTGTTATCCCGGTAAGGCCAGCCATAAAAAAGTGCTGCATGACGTGTCATTTATGGCTCCGCTTGGTCAGCTCACCGCGCTGGTCGGCCCCAGCGGGGCAGGCAAATCTACTATTCTCTCACTGGCAGCACGCTTTTATGATCCCACCTGCGGGTCTATCCGGCTCGATGGGAGCGCCCTGTCGGACATTGCACAGCATGATCTGCGCCGCCGCCTGGCAATGGTCACACAGGAACTCTTTCTTTTCCACGCGAGTTTGCATGAGAATATCTGCTATGGCATCCCTGGAGCATCTCGGGCTGAGGTAGAGGCGGTCGTGGAGGCTGCGCAGCTACAGGATCTAATTGCCCGGCTGCCTGACGGACTCGACACCGTTGTTGGTGAACGTGGCTACCGGCTCTCAGGAGGAGAGAAGCAGCGAGTGGCAATAGCGCGTGCTTTGTTGTGCCAGGCTCCCTATCTCCTGTTGGATGAAGCCACCAGTTCGCTCGATTCTCAGGTGGAACGACGTATTCAAGCAGCCCTGGAGAAACTGGTCGAGGGGAGAACTGTGATCGCTATTGCCCACCGGCTCTCGACGATACAACGCGCTAATCAAATCCTCGTTGTTCAAAACGGGCGTATCGTCGAGCGAGGCACACACGAGACATTGCTGCGGCAATCGGGACTGTACCGGCACCTCTATACCGCCCAATTTGCGTCGGCAATAGAGTAGAAAGTGAAACTCTTTTCCCTTCTCAAACGATATATAGATAGGGGTCTATTTTGTCTTACACCGAAATATTTCCCGGGACAAACGCTATGTCTTGACGACATCCAGAAAAATGAAAATTGCGATTTAAGAGAAATCCTGCAGGCAAAGCGAGTTCTCCAACTCATGGCTGATGAATTTACCCTGGCGATTGACTCCATCACCTCTCAATTAGAGCTGAATGGATCAGTTGTGCATACCGGCGACTGGCTGGAATTATGCGTATTTGGTTATTGCATTCCTGGACAGGTTGCCGTTGATAACAGCGGGTGGTACTTTTTGACTCTCGATAACGTTGGTGTTCGCCTTCGTTCCGGCCTCAGAGCGCGTTTTTATGAAAACCCGCTTGGAGCAGCTCCACCAGGTGAGCGACTCCAAGCTATTCGTAATCACTGACTCTGATCCGCGTCGAGATCGCGCCCTGCTGCCAGAGGCAATACCATCGAAAAGGTGCTTCCGTTCCCTGCCTGGCTCTGGACTTCGAGACGCCCTCCATGTTGCTCCACGATGGTTCGTGCAATGTAGAGGCCCAATCCTAATCCAGCAGACGAACCTCTCTGCACCTCAATCCCTGGAACACGATAGAATTGCTCCCAGATGTGGGGCAGTTGCTCTGCCGCAATCCCTGGGCCCAGATCGCGCACGGAGATGATGGCTTCCCCGCCGCTTCGTTGCAGCGTGACGGTAATGGAAGCCCTCTCCGGCGAGTACTTGTACGCGTTCGAGAGCAGATTCATGAGCGCCTGACTGATGCGTCCTGGATCCACCTCAGCCTGGAGATGGTCATCACACGCCTCAAAGGTTAGAGCGACATCAGTGCTTGCCAGGTACTCATCTACGACAGAACGGCACAGTTCCACTAAATTAGAAGAGGTGCAGTGCAAGGAGAGGCGATTCGTCCGGATGAGAGACGTAATCTGTAAATCCTGGTGGAGCATTTCCATCCGTCGAAGGTCGCGCTCTGCCTTTACCAGGTTCTGGCGCATCTTCTCGATCCCATCTGCACGTTGGAGTTGCACATTGAACAACTGCGTGATGCCCATCAAGCTCATGAGGGGCGGGGCCAGTTCATGTGTGACCATACTGAGCATTGCGTCGTTGGCCACATTGGACGCAACCAGCTCATGGGTCAGTTGTTTGACCTGCTGTTCCAACGCAAGCGCATGCCGTTCTAATGCCTGCTGCTGCATTTCGATCTGCCGTCGCAACTGGCGCGTATGCAGAGCACGAGACAATGCCGCTATGAAGTCGTCACGATCAATCGGTTTGAGGAGATAGTCGTAGGCTCCGCCCCGCAGGGCCTGAATGGCGAGTCCATGATCGCCATGTCCGGTTATCAATACGACAGGGGTTTCTGGATGGTGTTCCTGGACCTTTGCCAGTAAATCCAATCCGTCCATCCCGGACATTTTGATATCGCTCACGATGGCATCATACTCATGCCGCTCTATCATCGTCAGTGCCACCTGTGCTGAGTCAGCAGTCTGCACCTCGACCCCACTCATTCGAAGCGATAACATGCGCGGAAGGGCCTGCAGGAGCGCGGGATCATCATCTACTAACAAAATCGGTGCTGTGTCCATGCGAGAAACACCTCATTAGAGAAAGTTTGTCAAGAGAAAGTTTGTCAAAAATGAACCAGCTGTAGCTCATATACAGTTACAGTTTAGCAAAAAGATACGTGCTGTCAAGACATTTCACAACAGCATCAGCATTGAGAACAGTATACACGACAACAATTTTGACATCGGCTTTCTTCTTGCTGTATCATCTTCTACAAGAGTCACATGAGGCTCTACATTGCGTTAGGAAAGGAAAGATCATGTACGCGCTTTATTGGCTCATAGCTTGTTAGCATCTTCTGGCTGTGGTTAAGAAACTTCCTTGATTGTCAGCATTCTTTCCAAGCACCGGCGTACGCTGGTGTAGTTTTACATGCTCGCGCTCCTCCTCCTTCCTCCACTGGAATCGTTCTTGCTGGTACATTATTCCATTGGAAGGAAACCATCTCATGATGAAGCATTCACAGACCTCTCAGGGAGAACACAATGAGGGCAGGCCAACATGTCCATTATGGCGCAATCGTGACTTTCTTTTGCTCTGGAGTGGCCAGACCATTTCAACCCTGGGGACAAATATATCAACCCTGGCATTGCCATTGCTTGCACTCGCATTTACCCATTCTCCGGCGCAAGCGGGCTTCCTGACGGCGATGCGCCAGGTGCCATATCTCCTATTCAGCCTGCCCGCGGGTGCGCTCATCGACCGCTGGAACCGCAAGTCGGTCATGATCACCTGCGACCTGGTCCGCTGGCTGGCTCTCGGTTCCGTTCCACTGGCTTTCGTACTGGGTCACCTGACCCTGCTCCACCTCTACATCGTTGCTTTTGTGGAAGGCACGGCATATGTGCTCTTTAGCATCGCTCAAATATCGGCGCTGCCTCATGTTGTACCGTCGGCCCATCTTGCGCAAGCCTACGCACTGGATACCACGACTGAATATATTGGGACGCTTGTAGGTCCGAGCCTGGGCGCCTTTATCATCGGCCTGGCCCCCATCCTTGTGACGGGGGCAATGCTGGCTTACCTGACGGATAGCGGTTCGTACCTTGTTTCAGTGCTCTCGCTCCTGTTCATCCACATCTCATTTCAGGCAAAGCGGGAAATCAGCAACAGGCAGGGGCTCTTTAAAGAAATTGCTCAGGGCCTGCGTTTCCTGTGGCAACAACCTCTCCTGCGTGTGATGGTTGTGCTCACTACGGTGATCAATTTTCTTCAGAGCCCCCTTGATCTTATTCTCATTGTCCTGGCACGAGGCTCCCTGCATAGCAATGTTCAGTTACTTGGGTTCTTGTTGAGTGCCGGAGGTGTAGGAGGCGTGCTAGGTGGCTTGCTTGCTCCCTGGCTAAGAGGACGATTACGCTTTGGACATGTCATCATTGGGTCAATCATCATCTGGTCCTTGGCAGGGCTGCTCCTGGCTTTCGCGCCCTCGATGCAGGTGTTGATTCTTGGCAAGTTCCTGGTGAGCTTCATCTGGCCTGCCTATGGCGTGACCCTCGTTTCCTATCGCCTCTCTCTCACGCCAGATGAACTCCAGGGGCGCGTCAATAGTGCCTTTCGCTTTTTATCCTATGGCAGTGAGCCGCTCGGGGCCGCCGTTGGAGGACTGCTGCTTGTCTCGCTAGGTCCGCGCATGGTCCTTGGACTCATCGCAGCGGGCTTCGTGCTCATCCTTCTGGCAGTCAGCGGGACGAACGTGCGAAATGCATAGGGTTTCCTAAGCTGCCTCTAAAATTGGGCCTGGTCCCTATTGAATATTCATTCAAAATGTGTTACGCTTTTAAAAAGATGATTTCACCGGCTCCATGAAACGACGGACAACAGCTATCACGTACAACGTGCGAAGAAGGACGGGTACGCATGGGTGCAAAGCTCGCTCGCGAAATACGGCGCGAGGAAATTACCAGAGCAGCGCGAGATCTCTTCAGCCGCAAGGGCTTCCACGGGACGAGTGTGCCTGACATCGCCCGCGCAGCTGGCATCAGTACTGGACTCATCTACTACATCTTCCCCAGCAAAGAAGATATTCTCCTGGCTTGCTGCCAGGAAGTCGCCACGCTCCACCTTGACCTCTTCGCTCAGACCGTTGATATTGCTAATCCACTCGAACGCTTTGATTTTATTGTGCGCGAACTGTATAAAGACCTGGATGCTAGCTCAAAGCGCATCCTGATTATGTATCGCGATAGCTCTACGCTGCCGCGCGAGGCGCGTCAGGGCATTCTTTCTATGATCAAAAATCTGGATAAACATTTTCTGGAGCTTTTTGAGGAAGGGCAGCGAGTGGGCGTCTTTCGAAGGGATATCACGCAACCACGCGTTCTTGCGGCGAATGTGCTTGGTCTGGGGCACTTATGGGCGCTCCAGAAAACCTGGCATTTCGCGCCTGAGATCGACCTGGAGACGTATACTTCCGCCCAGATCGCTTACTTTCACTCGCAACTATTACCCGTAGCAAAAGACAACGATCAACCAGGCAGCGATGGCGCGCAAGCCAGCAGCGTTACGCCTGATCCAATGTCAAATCTGTAGGTAGTCCTTCTTCCGCAGAGGGTTGCGCAAGAGGGTATGGAATGCTTGTAAAATAATACCGACATCCACAGGTGTGGACATGAGTAACTCAGATAGTATTTTGTGCTGGCAGGACGAGGGAACTGTGGAGCTTCCCTGGCCTGGGTGGCAACTCAGCAATGCAAAGGAGCAAGAAGACCATGGATTTTAGCCTGGACGACGAACAGAAAATGGTTCAACAGACCGTGCGCGCTTTTGTCAACCGAGAACTGATCCCGCTGGAGGGCGATGTTCTGCGCAACGAGCGGGAGGGAAAGCCCGGCCTGGAGCGCGAGAAGGTTCGCGAATTGCAACAGAAGGCCAAAGACATGGGTTTCTGGGGCATTAACACTCCTGAGGAATACGGCGGGGCCAATCTTGGTCCAATCATGACCGCGATCATCACCATGGAGATGGCTCGCACCTTTGTGCCGTTTAACTTTGGCGGCACGGCAGACAACATTCTCTACTACTGCAACGAAGAGCAAAAGCAGCGCTATTTGATCCCAACAATCAATGGCGAGAGGCGCTCCTGCTTCGCGCTGACCGAGCCAGGCGCGGGTTCAGACGCGGCCAACATTAAAATGCGTGCGGTGAAAGACGGCGATGAATGGGTACTCAACGGCGAGAAGATCTTCATCACCGGCGGTAACGAAGCCGATTTCACGATGGTCTTTGCCGTGACCGATCCTGTGAAGGGTGGGCATGGCGGCGTGACCTGCTTCCTGGTCGATCGCGAGATGGGCTGGAAATCCAGCTATATCCCCACGATGGGCGATTGGGGGCCGGCCTCGCTCTATTTCGAGAATGTGCGCGTGCCCGAAAAGAATATTCTGGGCGAACTGAACAAGGGCTTTAACCTGGGCATGCAGTGGATCGGCGCGGGCCGCTGGCGCATTCCCGCCGGCGCCATCGGAACCGCCGAGCGCGCGCTGCAAATGGGTATCGACTACGCCAAGCAACGCGTCTCCATGGGCCACCCGATCGCCGAATATCAGGCCATCCAATGGATGATCGCCGACTCTCATGTGGAGATTGAATCCACCCGCTGGCTGGTGCTGTACGCGGCCTGGCAGGCTGAGAACGGCATGGATGCGCGCCACGCCTCGTCGGTGGCCAAGCTGCACGGTGCGACCATGGTCAACCATGTGATTGACCGCGTGATGCAGATCCACGGCGGCATGGGTTATACCAAAGAGCTGCCCATCGAGCGCTGGTATCGCCTGGTGCGTCTATATCGCATTTTCGAGGGCACGGATGAAATTCAGCGCTATATCATCTCGCGCAACCTGATTAAGGGTCATGTCAAACAGGGGGAGGCGTTCTAATGGCGCGTCCTCAGGCAGCGATTGTGGGTGTGGCCGAGTCCGATCTCGGCCGCACTCCCGATAAGACGGTGCTCCAGCTCCAGCACCAGGCCACCAGGGCCGCCCTCGAAGACGCGGGCCTGGGCTTTGGCGACGTGGACGCGCTCTTTTGCGCGGGTGGCTGGGCCTGGGCGCCCAACCTGATGCTGGCCGAATACCTGGGCATCAGACCCAAATATACCGACTCGACAAACATCGGCGGCTCGTCCTTCGAGGCCCATATGGGGCACGCGGTGGCGGGCATCGAGACCGGTCTGTTCGAGGTCGCGCTGATCACCTACGGCAGCACACAGCGCTCCGACCGCTCGCGCAATCGCGGCGGTTACACTTTCAAGCTAACCGAGCAGTACGAGCCATCTTTTGGCCTGCCGATGCCCGTAGGCGCCTACGCGCTGGCGGCGACGCGCCATATGTACGAGTATGGCACGACGAGCGAGCAGTTGGCGGAGGTCGCGGTGGCCACACGCAAATGGGCTGCAATGAACGAGAAGGCAATGATGCGCGAACCAATCACGATCGAGGATGTGCTTAACTCGCGCTGGGTGGCCGAGCCGCTGCACCTGCTGGACTGCTGTCTTGTCACCGACGGCGGCGGTGCGGTGGTTGTGACGACCGCCGAGCGAGCCAGAAACGCGCGCAAAACGCCGGTCTGGGTGCTCGGTCACGGCGAGGCGCACACGCACAATACGATCGCGAATATGCCCGACCTGGCGACACACCAGGCCGCCGTAGCCTCCGGGCGCGACGCCTTTGCGATGGCTGGACTCACACCCGCTGAGATCGATGTGGCTGAGATCTACGATTCGTTTACGATCACGGTGATTATGACGTTGGAAGCTCTTGGCTTCTGTGGACGCGGCGAGGGTGGTGCCTTCGTCAGCGGTCAGCGCACGGCTCCCGGCGGGCCGTTCCCTATGAACACGAATGGTGGGGGGCTTTCCTACTGTCATCCAGGGATGTACGGCATTTTCTTACTGATCGAGGCCACGCGGCAACTGCGCGGTGAGTGCGGTCCGCGCCAGGTGGAAGGCGCGCGTATCGCGCTCGCCCATGGCACTGGTGGCGTACTTTCGTCGGGCGCCACCGTCATTCTGGGAAAGGACTGATGCGCTATGCCAGGACATCTTCCAGCATCTCTGCTGGCGCAAGATAGCGATTCGCGCTCCTACTGGGAAGGTCTGGCGCGGGGCGAACTGCGCATCCAGCGCTGCAACTCCTGCTCAAAGGCTGTCTTCTACCCACGCGCGCTCTGCCCGTATTGCTTTTCAGATCAGCTCTCGTGGATCGTGGCAAGCGGCAAGGGCACGATTTATTCATACACAGTTGCGCACCAGGCGTTCGGGCCGTTCGCGGAGGATATCCCGTTCGTCGTTGCTCTTATCGAACTGGAGGAGGGCGTGCGCATGATGTCGCGCCTGCTCGACGCTCCCCGCAAGCGCGTGATGGTCGGCGCGGCGGTCAAGGTGACTTTTGAGAAGGTGGAAGAAGATCTGACACTGCCGTATTTTCGCCTGATTGAGTAGGCGCGATGGCTCTCACGATGCTGTTTGAGTTAATATATGCGAGGTACTAACAAATGGCACAATCCCAGCAAGTAACAGTAGAGCAGCTTCACCACTTTTTTCGCCCGCGAAGCATCGCCCTGGTAGGAGCTACCGACAATTCACGCTGGTCGATCTTCACCTTTGAAAATTTAAAAAACTTCGGCTTCTCCGGCCCGATCTACCTGGTCAATCCGAACCGCGAGATCGTGCATGGCGAACGCGCCTATAAAACGCTGAGCGATCTGCCGGAGCCGGCTGATCTGGCTTTTGTCATGGTTGCGACACCGCGCGTACTTGCGATTGTGCAGGAGGCCGCGCGCCTGGGCACGACGAACTTTGTCGTGCTGACCTCCGGCTTTAGCGAGATGGGCGAGGAGGGCGCACGACTTGAACGCGAGTTGCTCACCATCGCCAGGGAGCACGGACTGACGCTGCTTGGTCCCAACGGCAACGGCTTTATCAACGTCACCGATCAGATCACGCCCTATGGCCTGCCTATCGCGACGCCGCTTAAGGCCGGCCCGGTCGGGGTGGTCCTGCAAAGCGGGGCGCTGGCCAGCGCGGTGCTGGCCTTTGCCCAGGGACACGCCATCGGGCTGAGCCTGCTGGTAGCAATGGGTAATGAGACGATGATCTCGGTGACGGACGTGGTGGATTGTCTACTTGAGGATGATTCCACCCGCTCGATCGCGCTCTTCCTGGAGAGTATCCGCCATCCCGCCGAGCTGCGCCGGGTGGCGGAGAAGGCCCGCGCGCGTCGCAAGACGATCGTGGCGCTGAAGGTCGGGCGCAGCGAGGCCAGTTCGCGCGCAGCCCTCGCCCATACCGGCGCGCTTGTCGGCAACGATGCCATCAACGACGCCGCACTGCGTCAACTCGGCATTATCCGCGTCTCTTCGCTGGAAGACCTGCTGACGACCGCCGGGTTAGCCGGCTATACCGAGCCGCTGCCCGGACGCCGCATGGGCGTGGTCACACCATCCGGCGGCGCGTGCGATATCATCGCAGATCTGGCCGAAGAGGGCGGGCTGGAGATTCCGGAGTTCGCGCCTGAGACTATTCAGCAATTGCAAACAGTGCTGCCACCTTTCTCAACCTGCCATAATCCGCTGGACGTGACCGGCTATGTTGTCGTCGATTCGACGATTCAACAGCGTTCACTCCAAGTCGTGGTCAACGATCCAGAGATTGACTTTGTGTTGAACCTCGCGGCCACCGAAAGCGGTCGCGAGCCAACGCCGGAGATGCTGGCGGCCACGCTGCCCATGTACGACAACCTGGCCCACATCATCCATACAAGTCCGCGCCCGGTTGTGCTGGTTTCCAATACCTGCATGGACCTCTCGCGCACCGCGCGGATGGTTGTGGAGCGCACCGGCCTGCACTTCACTGCTGGCATGGAGCACGGATTACGCGCGCTCGGACGTTTTCTCTGGTGGTCTGAATATATCCAGAGAGCGCCCGATAAAGCGTCCGTGGAACCGCCGCCGCCCATCGCGCACGACCAGCCCTTCGCGGGCAACTGGACCGAGGTCCAGGCGCGCGAGCTGCTGGCAAAGGCCGGCATCCCCATAGTGCCCGCTCGCCTGGCCACCACAGCTGATGAAGCTGCCCTGGCCGCCCGCGAACTGGGTCTGCCCGTAGCGCTCAAAATCCAAGCGGCGGCGCTGCCGCACAAAAGCGACGTGGGCGGAGTCGCGCTCAATCTGGCCAGCGAAGAAGCGGTCAGCGCGGAATTCACGGCCATGCTGGCTCGCGTGCAAGCCAGGCAGCCCGGCGTCGAGATCGAGGGCATTCTCGTCAGTCCCATGCGCCCGGCAGGCATCGAACTGCTGGTGGGCATTGTGCGCGACGACCTCTGGGGGCCGGTGCTCACGCTGGGCCTTGGCGGTGTATGGACCGAGATTCTCAAGGACACCGCGGTGCGCGTGCTGCCCGTGCAGCGCGAAGAGATCGCGACGATGCTGGGCGAGCTACGCGGCGCGGCCCTTTTGCGCGGCACGCGCGGCCAGGAAGGCGTCAATATGCAGGCACTCAGCGAGGTCATCTATCGCATCAGCACCCTTGCCCTCGCGCTTGGTCCGAGTTTGAACGCACTGGAGATCAACCCGCTACTGGTCAAAGGAGAGCGCATTGAAGCGCTCGATGTACTGGTGAGTTGGCAAGAATAAGCGTTTTATAGAGCAATTTGGAGGAACATCGTATGGGAAAACTTGATGGCCGCGTGGCCTTTGTCACCGGAGCTGGAAGAGGCATTGGCGCCGCCACCGCACTGCGCCTGGCCGAAGATGGTGCGCGCGTTGTGCTCGCTGATATTGATCCTGAGGGCTGCAAACAAGTAGCTGCTCAGATCGAGCAAGCGGGCTCGCAGGCGTTGGCCGTCTCCTGCAACGTCGCGGATAGGGCAGCCGTCGAAGCGGCGGTTCAGCAGGCGATCGAACGCTTTGGCAGGCTGGATATTCTGGTCAACAACGCGGGCGTGCTGCGCGATAACCTGCTCTTTAAGATGAGCGATGATGATTGGGAAACCGTCATGAATGTTCATCTCAAGGGCGCATTTCTTTGTAGCCGTGCGGCTCAGGCGCACATGGTCCAGCAGAAATACGGGCGCATCGTCTCGCTCTCGTCAGTCTCGGCTCTGGGCAATCGCGGCCAGGCCAACTATTCCACGGCCAAGGCTGGCCTGCAAGGTCTAACCAAAACCCTGGCCATCGAACTCGGCCCCTTCGGCATCACCGCCAACGCGGTCGCGCCAGGCTTTATCGACACTGAGATGACGCGAGCCACCGCGCGGCGTCAGGGTCACGATCCCGACCAGGTGATTGAAATGGCGTCGAAATCTATCCCGGTCAGGCGCGTTGGCCGGCCGCGCGATGTAGCCAACGTGATCTGCTTCCTCGCCTCCGAGGAATCCAGCTATGTCACCGGCCAGATTATTTATGTCGCGGGCGGCCCGCGTTAGACCTCCGCAAGCAGTCAAAGGAGCAAGAGCATGTTCGACGAAAGCAAAATCGGTCAGAGCTTTGCCCCCTTCACCTATGAAGTGCAGCGCAACAAAATTCACGAACTGACTACCGCGATTGGCGATACAAATCCGGTCTACCACAGCTGCGAGGCTGCGCAGGAGGCTGGTTTTCCCGATGTGCCCATCTCGCCGACCACTCCAACCATGTTTAGTTTCTGGGGCAATCGGCAGCGCGGCTCCAGCCTGACGGAGGTCGGCATCAACGTGTCGCGCATCCTGCACGGCGAAGAGGAGTACGAGTACATCGCGCCCATCTATCCCAACGACGTGCTGACCGGCACCACCACCCTGGTCGAGGGCAAAACGCGCCAGGGCAGCGGCGGGCATACAATGGACATTCTCACGATGGAGACGCGCTACGTGAATCAGCACAACCAGCACGTGCTGAGCACCAGAACGACCGTCGTCGTGCGCAATTGACGCGTGAGCACGCGAAAGGAGCAACGCATATGACAACCCAGACGCAAACCAGGATACATGCCGAAGATGTCAATGTTGGCGATGACATCCCGGCCCTGATCACGGCACCAATCACCCATTTGCAGCTCGTGCGCTACGCGGGCGCATCGGGCGACTTCAATCCCCTGCACACCGATCCCAAAATTGGCGAGATGATCGGTACCGGCGGCATCATCGCCCACGGCATGCTCATCATGGGCTTTGTCGGTCAGATGCTGAGCGATTACGTGGGACCGCAGGCGCTGCGCAAATTCGGCGTACGCTTCAAAGGCATGACCCGTATTGACGACGTGATCACCTGCTCCGGCAAGATCACCGAAAAGTACGAAGTCGACGGCGAAACGCGCATCGCGGGCACTGTGCAAGCAACTGATCAGAACGGCGATGGCAAAGTCAGCGGTACCTTTGTCGCAGCCTTGCCGCGCCGCGACGCCTGATATTCCTGTAACTGTTCAGAATATATCTGAACAGTTACAATCCTACTCGTGCCTCTGTCATGCGGCGTTGAACGGCCAGCGCCAGCCTGACAGGGGAAACGCGACGGCTTCTTCGTTCATTTTGCCGGCTCTCTTTTAGACTCGTTTTAAGACCACGTTAGGACACAGGAGTACTAAACAACGGGTAACAAGGAGGTTGTAATGAGCACCCTGCAAATCGGACCCAGGCACCGCTATCTTGAGCACTATCCCAGCAACAGCAGACGCATCTGGTATCTCGCGCTGGCTGTCATCGCTACGATTATGCTCTACTACGAATCATATGTCCTTCCTTCAGTGGCCCCCTTACTTCTAAAGTCGTTCAACCTTGATGTCTCAACCTACACGCGCATCTTGCTTCTCAGCAGTCTGATCGGAGCGATCTCAGCGATCTTCGGTAGCTTCGCGGATCGTGTCGGGCGCAGCAATCTGATCGTGTATGGCCTGCTCATTACGGGCATTGGCACGATCTTGATGTCGCTTATCAATGTACTCTGGTTATTCATAGTGCTTGTGTGCGTGTTGGGCTTTATCGAAGGCATCATCCTGGTCGCCACGCCCGCGCTGGTGCGCGACTTCTCACCCCGCTTTGGCCGCGCGCTTGCCATGGGTTTCTGGACCGTCGGACCTGTGGGCGGCAGCGTGCTGGCCACAACGGTAGCCAGCCAGACCCTTACGGCCACCGGCACCTGGCAGTCTCAGTATGTCATCTCTGGAATTGTCGGCGTAGTCATCTTCCTGGTCTGTTTCCTCTTCCTGCGCGAACTCTCGCCCGGCCTACGCGATCAAGTGATGAACACGATCAAGGAAAAAGATGTAATCGAGAGCCGCGCCAAAAGCATCGACGTTGAAAAAGCTATCGAACACCCCTGGCGGCAGATGCTCAATCCCCGCCTGATGGTCAGCGCCTTTGGCATCAGCGTCTTTTTGCTCATCTACTTTGCCGCGGTAGGCTTCTTCCCGCTCTACCTGAGCAGCATCTTCGGCTTCACCGTTGCCCAGGCCAACGGACTGGTCAGTATATTCTGGCTGGTCAATGTCGCCGCCGCGATTCTCATTGGCTTTGTCTCCGACCGCTCGCTGGTGCGCAAGCCCTACATGCTGGCCGGCAGCCTTACTACAATCGTCGTCACCTTCCTCTTTATCGGCAGGATCGGCATACCCACCAGTAGCGGGCTGATGATCATCTTCCTCAGCCTCTTCGGCATCACCATGGCCGTCGGCTATGTGACCTGGATGGCTGCCTACACGGAGACCATCGAGGACATCAACCCCGCGCTCGTCGCGACCGGTATGGCCGTCGAAGGTTTCATCCTGCGTATAGTGGTCGTGCTCTCCACCCTGGCCTTTTCGTTCGTCGTCACCAACGCTCGGGATGGCTCGCAGTGGGCCACCTGGTGGTGGGTCTGTATCGCGGGTGCGATCGTCTTCCTCCCCACCATCTTCGTGGTCTCTGGCTATTGGCGCCCCGCCAGCACCCGCGCAGCCGTACAAGCAAGCAACCTGAGCATCGAAACCACCTGAACCATCAGCGCGTCAGCATGCCTCAGCTTTGCAAGCCCTGGCCCTCGTTTGAAGGCCGGGGTTTCGTGTCACATCTAATTGTTGAAGATTGGTTAACTGGCCGAGTGAAGCGGGGAGCGAAGTCAATGCACAGTTTTTTGGCCTTCCCTGACACTTTTATTATCTCTATGGTGAAATGGGCTGAGGCATTATCTCTTCTTCACCGTGACATTTACTACACCGGCAGGCCGCAGTGCCAGGTGATGGACTGGATCTGGCCTGATGATCTGGCCGGGAACCAGGGCAAAGCTGACGCGCTGGGCGATGGTGGCAAGCAATAGATGGCCCTCCATCATGGCGAAGTAGAGGCCGATGCAGATGCGCGGGCCCGCGCCGAACGGCACATAAGCATAGCGGGGGAGCTGTTTCTCCCGCTCAGGTGTGAAGCGCTCAGGATCAAACTTTTCCGGCTCCGGGAAGTATTCCTCGCGACGGTGCAGGGTGTATGGAGCGAGCAGGACAATGCGGCCTGTAGGGACAAGATAGCCGTCAATCTCGACATCGCGTAGTGCGCGCCTGGAGAAGGCGTAAGCTGGTGGGTAAAGCCGCATGGCTTCCTTGAAGACTTGCAAGCAATAGGGCAAACGTGCCAGATCGGCATAGGTGGGCGTGCGACCCTGCAAGACGCTATCAACTTCCTGCTGTACCTTCTGATAACTCTCGGGATGCTGGCAGAGCAGGTACCATGTCCAGCTCAGAGCGGTGGCGGTTGTTTCATGACCTGCACCGAAAAGGGTCAGGCACTCGGCCATCAACTGTTCGTCGCTCATGGGGTTGCCATCTTCGTCCCTGGCTTGCAGCAGGATGGAGAGGAAGTCATTGCGCTCTGTCGGATTGTTGCGCCGTTCGTCGATGAAGCGTGAAATGCGGTTGCGCAATACCTGTACAGCTTTGTGTGTGCGACGATTGCGCGGCAGAGGCCAACTGTATGGCGGCGGGAAGAGCGTCGAGAGTGAATGTGAGATATATTCAGTGGCGACGGTCATGGCTGCACCAAGTTCGTCGGTTTCGGTGAAAACGTCGGCGTCAAAGAGCGCTTTGCCGATGATGCTCATGGTCAGGTTCGTCATTTGCTGATTGACGTCAATGACGATACCTTCAGGCCAGATCTGCTGGATTTGCTCGCAGTAATGGCCCATGATGTCGGCATAGCTGGCAATATGACGTGGCTGGAAGGGAGGGGCTATGAGCTTGCGTTGGTGGCGGTGGAGATCACCTTCGCTACTGAAGATGCCATCACCAATTACGGGGCGAAAGGTATTATGAATTGCCAGGCCCTTGTCGAAATCATAGGCATGTTCGACCAGGATGCTATGTACGTGCTCCGGTTTGTTGAACAGGATGGCGGGGAATGGCCCAAAATGCAGGCCAAAGACATCGCCTGCGCTCGCTATACGCTGAAAGAGGCCCAGGCGATCTTTGGCGTATGCGGGTAAGTTTCCGACAAGAGGGTACCCGCTGATGTAACTAAATGTTTTTTTGTTATGTAAGTTTGTCTCAATTTGAATTGCCATAATATGCTCCTCCATAAATCTCATATGTTGTCTGATAAATATTGTACTGCTTTGAGATCGACTTTTGCACCTTCCCAAAGAAAAGACAAGGCGATGTATAAATCTTCTGCCTGGATACCGATGAGTATATATGTCGCTTTTCCCGCCCACCCACCCCTCTTTTCTATGTGAGAGGGGTGCGGCACAGATGCGCCGCACGCCCCTCACATAGAAAACCCCTCGCGGCGCTTGCGCCGCGAGGGGGACGTCACGCCAGGTAACTTTCTCCCAAGCTATGTGGTGGTGATGTAAGCACATGCAATGACGTATTATCCTTTAACGAATGATAGATAGCATATACCTCTTTGAGGATATTTTGATGAGAAAGATACTCGGACTGCTTTATCTTGTACTGTTGGCAAGTCTCGTGGGATGTAGCTATACAACCACCTCTCCCGCGCTATCGGCCAATCAAGTTACACCTGTTAATACGCCTACAACTGCGCCCATATCTTCACCACTGGTAGGAACCTACACCACGACGATTACCAGACAGGATCTCATCCCTCTGTATGGCCCTAATCCAGTTCTGTTTTTTACGGCAGCGCCGGGGTCGTGGACGCTTGTCTACCGCAGCGATGGATATTATACGGTAGAAACAAACAATCACCCCAATGGGGTAAGTTATGTTGGCCAGGGGCCTTATACTTTGACAGCTAATCGACTCACCATGAAAGATGGGCCTTGCCTTGAGTTATATGGGCATAAAGGGCAAATTGGTACGGACACCTGGTCGCTGCAAGGGACGAAGCTGGTAATAAAAGCGCTCCAAGATTTCTGTCCTCCACGCAGGCTAGTCCTGACCAGCCATCCCTGGCTGATGCAAACTTCAATGATTAAATGAGGAGTTATTTCATTACCTTTACATATTGTTCGCATATCAGGCGATTAGCCTCGTCTTGGCCAACATGGGTTGCTAGCTCTGTTTCATATGCTCCCACCTGTTCCATTTTGGCCTTGATAAATTCGTGCCTGGCAGCGCCTTCGGCCAGCCCTGATATTCCTAGCTGGGCTGCCTCGAATTCCAGGTCAATCTGCTTGAGCAAACGTGCCACTTCGCTTTTAATTTCGGTCTCATTCGTGCTCATGTGTGAAAACTCCTTTCCTCACGTAAAAAGCTCCTGACATAAAAGACCCTCTATATATATTAATACCGTGCCCAAGCAGAAAAGCGGAAATTGAATTTTTGGCAGTGATGTTTCTAATGCACAACTTCAGAAAAACAACTCTCAACAAGATCGCTAAAGCTCTTGCTATACCCGTGACCGATTTGTTAGAGGATGTACCTGAAGAAGACATTAAGTAGAAACCGTCTTTGAGGATAAGCCTCAAAGGCGGAATGATGAGTTATCCCCTGCGCTCTATGTCTAAAAAGGCAATGTTGATGTT
>JACZCU010008036.1_pt1 | contig 32240 bp, 21 predicted proteins | sample 8641851 | NCBI WGS metagenome assembly JACZCU01 (sample SAMN15324605, study PRJNA640507) | soil metagenome | isolation source: monocropping sugarcane control | place: China: Luxin town, Laibin City, Guangxi Province | collected 2019-07-25 | depth 10cm m | reverse complement strand
TCAAGACGCCTGCCAGGCGTCTTGACACGGCGGCCTCCATCAGAAGGAAATGCCTTATTACTGTCAGCTTACAAACTGAAAGCGTACAGTTTGCCGTCGCCAGATCCACAGTAGAGCCAGCCATTCACCACAATTGGCGAAGAGAACGATTTCCCTCCCGTCTGGAAGGTCCAGAGCACGGCGTGAGTTGTGGCATCTAGGGCATAGATATTGGAGTTAAACGAGGCAAAGTAGACCACGCCGTTCGCGAGTGCTGGAGAACTATCAAGGCCACCGACATTTGATGCTCTCCAAACTACAGCGCCGGTGGTTGCATTGAGAGCGTAGAGGTAGCTATCGAGCGAGCCGACATACAACACGCCATTTGAGCCAACGGCAGGTGTGGAAACATCGTCAGCACTGAGTTTCGCAATCTGTGTTGCCCATGCCACCGATCCATCGTTCTCATGAAGGGCGTACACATAGCCGTTTTTATCGGAAAAGTAGACCAGGCCGTTGGCGAACACCATTGCCGACCCTGGATCGAGGTCCTCGGAGGAATTGGGGACCTGAATTTGCCACTTGATCGCGCCCGTTGTTGCATCGAGCGCAAGGATCTGGAAACCTGGGTCGCCGACACCAGCGAAGACGGTTTGCGTGTTGGGATCTGCCGCGATAGCACGCCAGACTCCGCCACCTGTAGTCAAATGCCACTTTACTTTGCCTGACATCTCGTTGAGTGCATAGACTGTACCAGTAGTTCCCGCGTTAAGCGAAGTACCAATATAGATGGTCTGGAACGCGAGAGTCGGCTCGCCAAATTCATTGCAGGGCAAGATCACTGACCATTTCAGCGCACCAGTTTGTGCATCCACTGCATAGAATGGTGAGGGCGTACCAGGATTTTGATGGCCGAGAGTCCCGAAGAAAACCAGCCCACTCGCAGGATCAACCAGCGGAGTGGAGATATTCGGGAAACCAGTCTTCGGGTCGAACTGCCACTTCACGTTCCCTGTCGTCGCATCATAAGCGACCAGCGCTCCGGTAGGCCCTGCCATGTATACTACACCGTTCGCATAGACTGGAGAAGGTGACCCCAGATTATTGGTACCGACGGTTGCGGACCACTTTAACTGGAGATTGCTTACATTACCGCTGCCGAGCGTATTCTCGGAGGAATTAAGCCGCGTGTTTTGTGGTCCCTGTCCAAAATTCGCCCAGCTTGCACCGGTAGTTATAGGTGCTGTGAATCCAGAAGAGTGTTGTAAGCTAGAACTCGGAGCGACCACGGTATACGTATTCGTTGCTGAGAAACTCGTTATCTGACCAACTACCTTGACTGGATAGCTCCCAGGAGCAGTACCTGCGGGCACTTTGAAGGACCGTGGTGCCAGGTAACCATGCAGATCAGTGGTCCCAACACTTATCGCCGTCGTCCCATTATTCCAGAAAATGCTGACCTTTTCTCTGCCTTTATACCCGTAGGCGCTGACCGTCAACGGTATGTTGGCTGACCCATTTAATGGCGCCAGCGCCACGGTAGGTGCGTAGTATGTGAACTTATAAAAGCCTGTGGTCTTACTGGTCTGCCCCACACCCGCTATGTTCACACCTCCGGTGGCGAGATTGGAAGATAGTGGAACGCTGGTATTAAGGGTGAACGAACCGGTATTATCAGAAGTGCTCGTTCCTAGTAAATTGCCTGTGCCAGCACCGAAGTAGTTCCAGTAGACATTCACCGTCTCCCCTGCCCCAAAATCATTGCCGGTCAATTGGATGGGGGTCCCTGCACCTGCACCCTGTGGATTTCCAAACAATCCTGGTAAGAGCTTGAAAGTACCTGTGGCGACGGACCCGGATGTCTGGCCTACCCCTGCAATAGTATATGTCGCAGTAGGAGCAAGTGGGGTAGTGAAGTAGAAGGTAAAGCTGCCGCTCCCCGTGGATTTTGGTGAACCCTCCAATGTTCCCGTGGCGGGTCCGCTATAGTTCCAGTAGACATTCACCGTCTCATTGGCTGCATAACCGCTACCAGTTACACCTATTAGTGAATCTGGTGGATTGTACGAGCGAGCTGCGGGGGTAATAGTAATCGCAGCTCCTGCAGCTCGCGCGGCAAAATTATGTGGAAGCCCGACGATAACGCCCGCAATCACAAATGCAAATATCAGGACTGAACATGTAAACCACTTCCATTTTCCCAAAAGATGTCGAGCAAGTTGATCTGACATAGTTTTTCCTCTGCCTTGTTCTAGCTATCTACACATTTATGCATAGTGCATCGCATTTATAATGCGCTATGAGCAGAGGAAGATAGTATATACAAATGGTAATGATGTGGTTGTTTTTATGGGATTGTGGTTGTGAAATTCTAACTTTACTAGTAAATTTGCCCTATCAGCAAAAATATTGAAACACTATGACACGTAGAGAAGCATAATAAAATATTGAATTCATGGGATAACACATTTATACTGTAGCCAGTTCATCTTGCAAACCAACTATTAAATGTCTGTGCCGTTCACCAACGGAGGAGCTATGAAAATTTTTAAACGCTGGTATATAATCGCGGTGTTCATACTTGTGCTTGGAGAAGTTATCTGGCAAGGATTTCCTGCTCTACAATCTTATTACGCTCATGCGCATGGATCTAATACAGCAGCATCTAATTCCATCAAACATGTTGTGATTGTTATGATGGAGAACCATACTTTCGATAATCTCTTTGGGCAGTTTCCAGGGGTCAACGGTATGTCTATGCCAGCGGCTCCCAATCCGTTGCAGAGCGATTTTGATCATAGCCCTGCTGCTTATGCGGCCGCTATGGATGGGGGGAAAATGGATGAATTTCCCTCGCGAGGCTATATTCAGTATTCACAGTCGGATATTCCCAATTATTGGACATATGCACAACAATTTGGGCTGAGCGATAACTTCTTTTCGTCTATGGCAACCAACAGTGCGCCCAACCACCTGGCGATGATCGCTGCTCAAACAGGCGGTCTCTATGGCTCTTCCCTGATGAGCGGATGTAAATCAACGCAGAACACCCGGGAGGAATCGAAAGCCGCTAGTACAGGGAATGAGTACTTCTCCTATCCCTGCTATAACATTCAGAACCTGCCGGATTTGCTAACGGCGGCGGGTAAGAGTTGGCGTTATTACAGTGCTGTCGGCATCTGGAACGCCCCGCAGATGCTTCAGTCGACCTACAACTCTAAAAACATTGTCTCAAATCCCAACCAGTTCGTCTCTGATGTGAAGGCACAGAAGATGGCGGATATGTCCTGGGTCACCCCAGCTGGGAATGACAGTAACGATCATCCTCCCTATGCGATGCAGGGTGGCCAGAACTTCGTCACGAATATTGTGAATACCGTCATGAACAGTTCCTACTGGTCCAGTAGTGCTATATTAGTTACCTGGGATGATTGGGGTGGGTTCTACGATCATGTCAAGCCTCCTCAGATTGACCATGTAGGACTAGGATCGCGTGCGCCTCTACTGGTGATTTCACCCTATGCTAAGCAAGGTTATATCTCACACCAGCAAGGGGAATTCAGCTCACTGGCCAAGTTTGTCGAGGCCGTTTTTGGTCTCCCCAGCCTGAATCAACGTGATGCCTTATCTCAGACGAGCGACTTGATGGACTTCTTTGATTTCTCGCAAGCACTTCGTTCGCCCCTGATACTCAACCTTGTCAACTACTCAAAGGCGCTACGAGTACCCTATGGAATACCTAATCTAGCAAAGCCGGGAACAACAATCAGGGGAACGGTCAATCCTGCAAAAGGGAACACATCGACCGTGTACAGCTTTAATATCATCTATACCCTGAGTTCGACCCCTGCAACACATGATGTGAGCATCGATAATACAGCTCACCCTATGAACCGTCTAGGTTCCGTTCCAGGAGGGATCCTCTACCAGTACAACACAACATTGCCTGTTGGTAACCATAGCTATACCTTTACCTTTTCAGATGTTTCAGGGACGCTGACCATCCCCTACAATGGCGTGCCAATGCCCGGTCCCCAGGTGAATGCGTTCAGCATGCAAAACGATACGGTTACTCCAACGGCAGCATTACCAGGTCAGCCAGTCACTTACTCGGTTAAGTATTACTCGCCTGCAAACAAAGCGCCGACTTTGGCCGAAATCGATATTGATGGCGTGCCTCATACTATGGTATCAACGGGTGGAACTAATTATAAGGCGGGGGTAGCCTATAAATTTACGACAAGCACGTTATCTGTGGGCGTACATTATTATCGTTTTCTTTTTGACGACGGTTCAGGTGCTATCACCAATGAAGGAACTGAACTGCCTTCGATAACACCCCTTGTCCTGAACCAATCGTCGGTAAGTCCAAGCTCTGGTAATCCTTCGACCGCCTTCACCTTCTCGACGACCTATACTGATACGGATGGTTCTGCGCCAATCCAGGCAACGCTTTATGTAGATAATGTAGCCCATCCCATGACTCAGATTTCCGGGTCTTACAATACTGGAGCGCTTTTCCAGGCAACGATAACCTTACCTGCAGGAAACCATTCGTATTTCTTCGCTTTTGCGGACACAGGAAGTAGCTGGGCTGATCCCCTGGCTCCCAGTGTCTATTCAGGCCCTAATGTCTGTACCGGTTGCGCTGTTACTCACAGCGTTTCAAGTGAAACAACCAGTCCCAGCCATGATGCTGACCCGGATAGTTAGCTCTACACACGGTTGAGAGACAGCTCGCATGCAAAGATGCGGCTGATCAATAAATTGCATGAGTTATCCTGAAGTTTTGAAATTCATGTTCGATTGTGATGAAGGCGCTCTGCGATGGCCCTCATCACAATCGAACATCTTTTTTGCTGGATGGTCGTTACCCATTATTAGCAGTTAACGAGATAGCAACGGTTGAATATGCTGGCACACTTATGGTTGCAACGTATCCGCCTATGACTGCTGACAGGGACAGTGCTCTTGTTGCAATTTGAGGGTTGGCCGAATTCAAGGTGTAGACAAAAGCATCTGAGTGCACTATGCCCGGATTTTTGAAGCCCAAGGTAAGTGCTGAATAAGCAGTTCCGCTCACGTTAACAATCAGCACATCGTCTTTTGTGTTGGTATAAAAGCTTGATACCACCAGGCCAGCCGCTTTCACGAGCGGCTGAGCGGTAATAAATCCATGGTTAGTTATATCCAAAAAGTGGGGGTCGCTCAGCAACTGGTAGGCATAGTACTGGGGATAGGGTTGTATAAAGCCATTGGCGGCACAATCCATCGCGCCGTCCCATATGCCAAATAAGCAGAACTCATTACCCGGTGGTGGTTCAGTCGCTGCAAAATAGGCCAGACCGCCTACAGGAGCTTGCGCAGGGCCATATGGTGATCCTGTAGCGTTAACAGTATTGAGCAAATCTGCTACGAACAATGCGTTCCAAAGTGAAGCGAAAGTTCTGTCATTTCTACAACAGTCTGGCAGATGGGTGTTCGTATTATACTCATCAATAATGATGGGAGTCGATTGTGCATCGGGCTGTTTCCCATTTCGTACTATTGAAGCAACATGTTCAAATACACCCGCAACGCCATTGATAGGATCTTGTGTTTGTGTAAGCAGGCTGTCCCACGTGTCGCCCGGCTGACCCGCATGATAGTAGTGGTAGGAGACAAAATCTATGTAAGGAGCGGTACTCGGGTCATTCAGTAAAGCTGGCAACCAAGTAGCAGCGCGTGTTCGCGGAACTGCCAGTGCAGGTCCACCTACGCGAATGAGCATATGGTCTTGTTGAGCCTGTTGTTTCATGCGAGGCGCTGCCGCTGCATAGATTGCTTTGTACTCCGTTAAGCGCGTCTGATCTGGGTTTGGATCACTCGCGGCAACGCATAAAAAGGTTGTACCATCGGGTTCGTTCCATATCTCGTAATCGGGATGGACATTGGGAAATTTTTGATCCATATGTGCGACTACCTGGGCAGCTAAGATGCCCCATTCTGTAGGACCGATATCAGTGCCATTCTGGATATATGTAGGGTATGTGTGTGAAGAAGCACCTGTACATGGATTGTTGCGTGGCTGCAACCAGGAGGGTGAATAGGATATTAGCAATATTGGCTGCAAACCTTGTGCTTGAATGATAGCCATAAGTCGATCAAATGGTGCCCAGTTTTGCTGTTGAGGGCTAATGCTCGCCGCTGTTGGGAATGTCGTCGGCATATCAACGCCGACCCTGACTAAATTGATATGTGATGGACCCAGGTAATTGAGTAACTGGCTGTTGGTGCTAATTTTATTGAGACCGTTCAGCCCCACCAGGTTACTTGCTATGGGGTGACCGGTGTTAGCGCGGAAAGAAAAATCGGCAGCAATTGCAGTCGGTGGGAATGGCACCTGTTCTGGCATGGCAGTGAGTTCGGTTGGGCCTGTTGTACCCTCTGCATGGGGAGATAAAGTAATAGGGACTGGTGAAGGCAGGAAACCTCTATATATCGATGTACCAATAGTAAGAAAAAGCAAGCAGAACACAAGTAAAAGACTTAAGCAAATGGCAAGGTGAGCTTTTTTGGGCAAAGAGCGATAGCGCTGCCAGAGTGTTGGCTGTTTCCCCTGTTGTAGCGGCGATTTGAATTGTCGCTTTGGCTGGCCTTTGGGCCTTTGTCCTTTTGGTGGTTGCATGCTACACCTCTTCGCGCCATGTGTTCTTCCCCTCACCAGGTATAACGCAGACATGAAACCAGAGTAGCATAACTAGTACTACGATAGTTGTTATTGTTTCAACTCAGTTACTACATGGAGTGCTTTGAGCAAGATTGCAGGCGAAAATGAAGCAACTCCTGCAATCTTGCTCAAAGCACCCCTTGAGATATTTAGGCCAGCTAACGTTATAGACCTGATGAGGTCGTGTATATAGCCTGGTGCAATGTAGTCCCACTGGGAGTGGTTGCAGCTGAAAGCATAGGAAACACCAGACCGCCAGAGTAGGATGCTGCAATATAATCTCCGACCATGTATCCCCAGACTGTCGACGTCAGCCAGGTTACGTTCATTGGTCCGGCCAGTTGAGCAGGCGTGGTCCAGGCATTGCCGCCATCGGATGATGACACGAAGCCTGCATCGAGTTGGCAGGTAGTAGTATCGCAGTTCGCTACAGGTAAGTAATAGTAGGCAAGGCCTAAGTGAGCTGTGCTGCCAGAAGTGGAAGCATCAACAGAAAATCCAGGTATAAAGTGATCGACACCACTGCCCACCGGGTCAATCGGAATGCGTTTAACGGCAGACCAGGTGGTACCATCAGTTGATGTCGTCATGACCAGGTCATTGGCCACACAACCACTTTCAAAGCGGCAGTCTTCCCAGACGAGGTATACTTTGCCGGAACCATCGATTCCCGCAGAGAAGATATGGAGAGAGCGCAGGCTACCCCCCAATGTATGAGCATGAACCGAGGCAACAGTTACTGTACTACTCCAGCTAGCGCCTCCATCAGTGGAAGTGAATGCCATGATACTGGTAGAAGTTCTTGGTGAAGGTATAGGTTTGTTTATAGGAACAATCACTTTCCCATTTGGTTGCACAAGAGGATGTCCATTGAAACCTGCATAACTATTAGCGGTAGACAATGGCGCTCCCCATATCTGCCCACCGTCAGTAGACGTGCTCAACTGAACCAGGTTGGCCTGTCGTTCATCGTGCCATTCAACGTAACAATGACCGTAGAAAGGGCTGGTTGAGGTCGTATCACAGGTGATCCAGTTTTTGTCCAGGTCCTCACTTGAATTATTAATAATGGTGATCGGGTTGCTCCAGCTGGTTCCGCCGTTGGTAGAAAGGCTGACCAAAATCGCAATACTATTGTTGCTGATAAAGGCATTGGAAGTAATCATCCAGGTCTTATGAGCGGCATCATAGGCAACCGACGGGTTTTCCACTCGATCATATACTCCTTTTACCGCCTTAGTGGTATGAGGGAGAAAGCCATTTGTCCACGAATGGCCGCCATCGGAGGATGTAGCCCAACCAATATTGGTACTGCCACCATTGTGGCTGCCATGTCCGACCTGAAATGCCGAAACGATGGTCGAGCCAAAGGAGAAGCTCGCAGGGCTGACCTCTGTCTGATGTTCATTGCGAGTATTGGTGTAGGGATCACTGCTCAGTTGTACCAAGTTTTGGGCCGCGAACGTGTTTCTAAGAGTAGGGAGGACCAGCACGGCGATAAGAGTAAGCGCAAGTATTGCGATAGTAAGAATACGCCAGCACAGGCGAGAAGTAAGGACCATACGTTTTTACTCCTTAGATATAAATGCAGGCAGCATAGCGCGACATTCGTGCATAGGTTAATTCAAGCGGAGTGCCCGTAAGACAGCACCTTCTCCCGGACACTCTATTCATTATGAAAGACTACGTCTGTATCTGGCTAAAGGCTAAAAGCGTAAAGCTTCCCATCATCTGAGCCGCAGTAAAGCCAGCCGTTGACGACAATGGGTGAGGCGTAAGATTTCGCTCCTGTAGTAAAGCTCCATAGCACTGCGCCTGTACTGGCGTTCAGAGCGTAGAAATTGTTGTTTAACGACGCAAAGTAAATCACACCATTGGCTATTGCTGGAGAACTATCAATGGGTCCCACGTGCGTTGCTTTCCAGACGACTGCTCCCGTAGTAGCATTGAGCGCGTAGAGAAAGCCATCGCGTGAACCGACGTATAAGATGCCGTTGCCGGCAACAGCCGGTGTGGACACATCATCAACACTGATCTTGGCAATCCGTGTTGACCACGCTATTGTTCCATCGCTTTCATGCAAGGCGTACACGTTGCCATTTTTGCTGGAAGTATAGACTAGCCCATTGGCAACCGGAAGGCCAGAACCTGGATCGAGGTCTTCACTGGAATCAGGAACCTGAATCTGCCAACGCACCGCCCCGGTTGTGGCGTTGAAGGCGAACACGTAAAATCCGGGGTCGCCAGAGCTGACAAAGACTGTGTTGGTACCGGTATCAGCACCGATGGCTGTCCAGACACCGCCAACAGTAGTATAATGCCAGTTTACGTTGCCCGATATTTCGTCCAGCGCGTATACCGTGCCACTACTATCGTGTGCCAATGAAGTCCCAATATAGACATTCTGGAAGGCCAGTGTCGGGAAACTAAACTGATTATTTGGGAGGATCACGCTCCACTTTAATGTGCCGCTCTGCGCGTCTAGAGCGTAAAAAGGTGAAGGCGAGCCCGGGTTTTGATGGGCCATTGAGCCGAAAAAGACCAGGTTATTCGCGGGATCGACCAACGCGGAGCCAAGGTTCACGAAAGCTGTTTGCGGATCGAACTGCCATTTCAAAGTGCCACCAAGCGCATCATAGGCGTTAAGGGTGCCGTTGGCCGTAGTCATATAGATAAGGCCTTTGGCATAAACTGGCGATGAGTCCCCCAGGTTATTGTTAGCCATGCTCGCCGTCCATTTTAAGTGGAGGCCCCCGACATTGGCTCTGCTCAGCGTGTTTTCATAAGCATTTTGACGGTGCAGCGCCCCACCAAGGCCAAAGTCACTCCAGTTGGTATTGACGGTGATGGCTGCTGTGAAGGATGAGCTGCTGACCTGTCCAACAGCGATAAGCGCATGGTTACCAGGTGTAGCACTGGTCGGCAAAGCAACAGACTTGCTGATATTGCCATTTGCATCGGCGGTCGCTGTTGTTAGCAATGTGCCAGAGGTGCTATCCCAATAGAGATTCACTGGCTCATTTGTCTGGAAACCTGTCCCTGCAGCGTTAACGTTTGTGCCTGGAGCACTGCTTGACGGGATTGCTAGCAGACCGCTGCTAACTGTAAAGGTATTCTGGGTAATCTTACCGCTGTTGGTTCCTACTGCTGCTACGGTATAGGAGCCAGTACTAGCGGCAGGAATCGTAAAGCTCCCATGAATTGTGCCCGATAGACCAGCCATAAAACTGGCAACGTTGGTGCCCGTACCTGAACCCTTATAGTTCCAGAGTATATTGACGGTTTCACCGGGAGCATAACCCTGTCCAGAGATCCCAATGCTGGCACCAACCGGCCCGGAAGCAAGACTCAGGTTAGAGCCTGGACTTACAACTGTAAAGCTATTCGTAATAACCAGCTGCGTTGTTTGACCCACTGCCTTGACAGTGTATGGACCAGGTGCTAGCCCGGCCGGTATCGTTATGGTAATCGGTGCCAGATAGCCATGAAAATCTGCTGTGCCACTGGCTACAGGGGCTGATCCGTTATTCCAGAAGAGTTTAACAGCTTCGCCACCTGCGAAGCCATAAGCGCTCAGCGTTAGTTCCGAGTTAGCTGCGCCACTCAGTGGAGCAAGTGCGATTGTAGGTGGATAATGGGTGAACTTAAATCTGGCAGTGTTATTGGTTGTCTGACCAATACCCGCGATGGAAACTGTAGCAGGTGTAGTGCCTGTTGGAACGACTGCGTTAATGGTGAACGAACCTGTAGAGTCCCCAACTGCAGTGCCGAGCAGCTTTGAATTATTCCAGTACACCTTGACCGTCTCTCCGGCGCCGTAGTCGTTCCCAGTCACCTGGATAGGTGTTCCTGATCCAGCCGCTTCTGGAAAGACTGAAAGACCTGGTAACAACTGGAACGTCCCTTCGGCAATGGAGCCAGATGCCTGACCAACTGCGGCGATTGTATAGGTGCCTGACGCCGCAAGTGGCGTCGTGAAATAGAATGTAAACCCGCCAGTGCCTGAGGCCATAGGCGAGCCTTCCAATGTGCCCGTACCAGGCCCAGTGTAGTTCCAATAGATATTAACCGTCTCGCTGGCGGTAAATTGAGAGCCTGTAACCGCAATGTACGAGTCCGGTGGTACGTAATTGCGCGAACTGGGACTGATCGAGATGGTGGCACCTGTTGCGTGTGCCGCGCGATTATGAGGTAGCGTAACGATAATCCCTGCTGTTATGAAAGCCATGGTCAGCCATGCAATGGCTAGCAGGCTCCAACGCCTGGTGAGATACTGCTTGAAGTTCCCGCGTGAGATTGATCTCTTTTCCATGCCTATTTTTTCCATCCTTTACATCTTTGTCTATCCCGGCAAAGGTAGCATAATCTATGCGCTGGAAATTCGCAGGTGTAATGGGTGGTGAATCGGTTATTATCGATTGCTTGAGGTTATGAAATGATAACTTTGCTGAGAAAACGCGGTGGTTGACAGATATTAACCACATCCTCAAATTTACTACTTCTTCTCAACATATATGTAACCAGAAGCATTTATCAATATGCCATAATAATGGCGAGATTATTTGAAAAATGATCTAGACACAAGTAAATGCGCTATTCTTTGAAGCCAGCTTAGATAGGTAGTTTTGAAAGAGTCAGGGATATGCAAGAAGAAAAGGTACAACCAGCAGAGGATACCATTCCTGAGATGGTCGATAAAGTCCGCGAGGGGAAGATGGATCGGCGCAAGTTGATCAAAACCCTTACCTTGATGGGAATTTCTGCAACAGGTGCAGGAGCTATTGCTGCTGTAGCGGCACGTCAAATTGCCTCGAATTTCACCCAGCATTCGAATGGAGACAACAATCCCCAGCAGCATCTACAGCAGCATGACCAGCACCTTGCACATCAATCCACAGGCAATGTGCAACAGTTGCACCATGACTACCATGAAGATGCTATCGTTGAAGATAGCATGTATCCGCATCCATTTATAGGCCGCACGGCTATTATGGCACGTAAAAACTCCGGCTTTGCCGCTATGCCGAACTTGAAAATCAACGTTACCAATAGAGTGGTGCACGGCGATCAGTTGTCAGTCGAATGGGTTGCGACTGGTACTCATACCTCTGATTATCCGGGATTGCCTGCGACTGGCCGTTCCTTCTCTATTCCAGGGGTCACAGTCGTGGTTCGTCGCAATGGGAAGATCGTGCGTGAATCGCTTTACTACGATATGGTGGAAGTGCAGCGCCAGCTTGGCAAGAGCTAGATTATCCCGAATCACAACTGTATCGACAAACCTCTGGCCTGGTCAGAAATAAATAGGAAATCAGGCCAGAGGTTTGTCTCGTACAGAATTTTAACGCACTGGCAGCGCATTCTTGCGGGAGTGAGATACTGATGGAGCGGCTTTTCTACAAAGGGACGTGAGAAGCTTCGAGAAGGGTAAAGCAAAAGCGGCTTCCTTCTCCGTGGTGTCCTGAGCTCTCCACCCACATATCTCCTCCCATAGCCTCTATGAGCTGTTTGCTGATGTAGAGTCCCAGGCCCGTCCCTCGTACTGTCCCTGAAAGGTCTCGTTTGAGGCGCATGAATTTCTGAAAGAGCAGTGGTTGTTCAGAAAGCGGAATCCCGGGGCCAGCATCTTGCACAAAGATACATACATAGGCAGCGGGGTCGGGTCTCTGAGTCTCTTCCCTGCGAACTGCACTGAGAATAATCGGCGTCTGGGGCGGTGCATACTTGAAGGCGTTGGAGAGTAAATTACGCAGCACCTGCTGGAGAGCATGCTGATCGGCCCACACCTTTAACTGCTCTGGAATCTGCATCTGGAGCGCATATGCTTGCTTCTTTTGTGGATCAAACTGCGCCAGGACTTCCCGCACGGTCTGGGCAACAGAGAGAGCCTCTCGTTGAGCAGGTTGTATAGCATTGGAGATCTGGAGTGCATCCAGAATGGAGTTGATCAGGCGTGTCAGTACATTGCCGTTTTCCATAGCCCGTTGGAGGAACATGGATTTCGTCGGGGGGTCGAGCCGCTCATCAAATTCTTTGAGCAATTCCAGGTAGCCATTCAAAGCCGCGAGTGGAGTACGTAACTCGTGGCTCACATTCATGATAAACCCATCTTTTCGCTGCTCAAGTTCTTTGAATTGGGTAATATCTTGTATGACAGTGATCACGAGAGCAGGCACATGATCAGTAGCAGCAATGGCTGTCGATTTGAGCCTGGCCCAGCGGACTTCTTGCGTTTCCTTATTGACAAAACGGATGGTGAGCTGCGCAGATGTCTCTCCCTGTATAGCCCGCCTCCCTGGCAGTAATGCAGCGGAAAGGGGGTGTCCCTGTTCATCAGTGATATCAAGCCTCTCCAAATAGGCCAGCAGAGGAGCTTGCAGCAGTTCTTCCACTGAGGCACAACCAGCTACGCGTGCAGCTGCCAGATTCGCATAGATGATCTTACCCGTGACATCCTGCACCATAATCCCATCATCTACATTGTAAAGAATGACTTCGAGCTGCTCTTTGGCTGTGTGTAACTCCGCTTCCAAGCGTTTACGCTCTGTGACAATTTGGAGAAAGACGGTGATGCCGTCTCGTGCAGGAGAAATGCGCACGGCTAGCCACTGCTGGAGCAGATCGTGATATTCGGTGTACTCAAGGCTGGCCTGTTTCTCAACAACCTCATGGGCTTTCTGATAAAACGTAGAGCCAATCTTAGCCAGCCAAACCTCCCAGACGTCTCTGCCAAGCAGTTCCTCTCGCTTTCTTCTAAATATATGTTCTGCTTGAGCGTTCACATAACTGCAGCGCCAGTGCTGATCAATGCAGATGAAAGCATTAGGAATACTATCAAGAATAGCTGCGAAGTCAAATGATGTACCTTGCCCGGCACTATCTACCAGCGCGGCCTCATCAGGAGACAAGGACCGCTTGTTTGTCTTTGATTCGGCGTGAGTCATAACCTCCCACTTCCCTCAGCCATGCATTTAAGAACGCCTGATTTATATGAGTTGTAAAACGTGATTCCACCTGATTTAGTAAGCAATAATACCATAGCAAATATGGCGAGTAAATACTCTAAGAGTGCTATTCCGCATCATGCTGTGGATTGTGGGCTGTGCAACTGCTGGCTGCACAGCCCACAATCCACAGCATGAAGCATATCAAAGTTTTGAAACATTTGTTAGATTGGCTCAAAGCGCGCAGAGAGCGCTTTGAGCCAATCTAACAAATGAAAAAGTTACTCTTATAGAGAAAGTTAGTGATCACTAGAAGATAGGCAAGCAGAAACTGCTCCGGGATAATCAATGTCAAAGCCTTCACCTCATCCTCCATGCACTGTAGGCCCAACCTATGATATAGTACATCAGGAGATTGCGCATAACACTGTTGTCGAGCTATTGTTGATGCGAAAGGAGCGATTTGATGTATGGATACCTCTGAGCGTACTATAGTGGGCGTTTTTAGAGATCGGGCCAGGGCTAGCCTTGCTGTAGAGCAACTTAAGCAGGCCGGTTTTAGCGAAGATCAGATACAGGCGTATGCCTACAACCCTACTCCGAAAACGGGTACAGAGGAAGAGATTGAGAACGGACCGCATATACCTGGAGTTGGTGGAGAGAGTCGCTTCGTCGTGGCGGTCAATGCTGATGGGAGAGAGCATGAAGCGGTTGGTGTCATGGTGCGTAATGGAGCGAACAATTCTGATCTTCCTCCAGGGATGATGATTGAGCATGGTACTCTTGTTAACGAGCAGGGAGAAAGCGTGAATTTCTCTCCAATGCGGGACGTTGAGGGTGACCCAGGTATCAATACCTTCTTTGGTGAGGCAAGAGATGCAGAGCATGATGGAGATATCAGCATCATGGATAACCCGAACTACCCACATGGATAATTATCTTTCTCTCTTGCCATCCTCAATCCAAGTTCTTGCATCGTTATTTCAAGCGATCTGCAAAGCTGAGCCACTAGCTTGACAGATCCTCCCAATTCCTCTAGAATTGGCCTACCGAACACGTGGAGCCGAGCCTTCACAAGCGGAACTTCTACCGACGAGCATTCGTCGCTGGTAAACTGGCAAGCCTATCTCGTGAAGGAACAGTTTAGAGAATGGCGGACCGCATAGGACAACAACTAGGCAATTATCGGCTCATCCGCCTCATTGGCCAGGGCGGATTTGCCGATGTCTTCCTTGCCGAGCATGTGTATCTCAAGACACAAGTGGCTGTCAAGCTGTTACAGACCAGGATAGCAGATGATGAACTCGAGGGTTTTCTCAAGGAGGCTCGCACCATCGCTCACCTGGTGCACCCCCATATCGTGCGCGTTATGGATTTTGGCGTGGAGCGTGGAAGTCCCTTCCTCGTGATGGACTACGCCCCCAACGGCACCTTACGCCAACGTCACCCCAGGGACACGCAACTCCTCCCGGCTACTATTGTGTCTTATGCCAAGCAAGTAGCAGATGCCTTGCAGTATGCGCACGATGAAAAGTTCATCCACCGTGACATCAAGCCAGAGAATATATTGATGGGGCGGCGAAACGAGGTCCTGCTCAGTGATTTTGGTATTGCCCTGATCGCCCAAAGTAGCCGCTATCAGCACACGCGTGATGTCGCCGGGACAGTTTTTTATATGGCACCTGAACAAATTCAGGGCAAGCCACGCGCGGCCAGCGATCAATATGCCTTGGGGGTCGTTGTCTACGAATGGTTAAGTGGAAATCGTCCTTTCAATGGGTCCTTTTCTGAGGTGTGTGCACAGCATATGTTCGCTTCTCCACCATTGCTACGTGAGAAAATTCCCATGATTGCTCCCGCTGTAGAGGAAGTGGTACTGACAGCTCTAGCCAAGGACCCATCCCAGCGCTTTAAAAGCGTGCGAGCCTTCGCCAACGCCTTGGAGCAGGCGAGTCGCCTGGAACGATCAACCGACCCCGCTATACGACTCAGATCTCCGACCTCATCTGCAGTTCTTGTTGAGGAAACAGCAGAGAACTCGCCAATATCAACGCCTTCTCTACTGCCATCTGAGAAGATGCCCTCGCCTTCTCCTGCTTTGGAATCTGAAAGGGGTTCATCGCCTTCCCCAATACAACCCATTGGTATTTCAGCTTCATCAAGGGCAGACCCCACGCCGTCAGAAACAAGCCCGCAGTTTGATGTAGGACCGTCTACCGTTGCAGTGGAACCGGCGATGGAGGTATCCGAAGGGCACCATGCTGTCGCCGGGAGGCGTAACGGGAAGATGAAGATGTGGCTTGTCTGGGGCATTGGTAAACGCCAGGTGCTGGCCATACTTCTCGGCGTTATTCTCTACAGTGCTATGAACTACTCCCTCAATTTGTTGTATGGCCAGGATAGTCCTCTCGTGGTCACGAGCATTTCCATCTTTAACGTGAGCATCGACAGTGGCATTGTCATCCTCATGAGTGTAGTCCTGGTTATTCCCCTTTTCTTGGGGGCCGTATCTGGTCCATGGGTCAGCCTGATTACAGTCATGCTTGGGACCTACCTGGGTGCTCTCCTCGCCGGTTACTATACCCCCTCCGACTATTATGGGGCATCCTGGACCTGGTCTGCTGGGCAACTCTTGATCAGCTTCATTGCTGGCCTTGCTCTTTTTAAAACACAGGGACGCTATAATACGGGCAGCGCCATTGCCTACACAGTGACAATTGATGCAGTCGCAATACTCGTTGGTATAGCCTTCGCAACTTTCGGTGACATTTGGGTGTCGAGCATTACTTTCGATGTAGCATGGAGCGGATTTCTCAAATTTGCGCTACCTGCTGCCATCGATCTGATTCTACTCCCCCTCCTGCTGCTTGCCTACAATACTGTTACCGAGCGCCTGAGAGGCGCACAGTTCAATAAACGGACCTGATCCTTGTTGAACAAGGCTATTCACTTTTCCAATTTTTCTCATCCTGCCGCTTCGCCTGCCCTATTGACAGAAGCTATTTCATCTGACAGCATGCTTTGATGATGTGCTCTGTCTTCCTTGTAGTAATCAGGATATGGATGATTGGGCATTCTTACCCTATGTTGAGGTGAAGGGCATGCATAACTATAACACGAGGTCTACTAGTTGATAGCCCTGCATATTGACTACCTTCCCAAGGCGGATGGGAACAGGATGAGCAAAGAGCGGACCCGTACTAACGAAGGTATGGTACTCGCCAAACTCCCCACAAGGATCAATTCCAGTCCGTTCGAAGTCCTCAACCAGGGATTCCGTCATCGAAGCACCCAGCCATTCGGTCTTGGCCCGGGCTAGCTCGATGCTCGTGACTGTGGTCCGGTAGCCCCGCGCGATGCACTCGCGCACCAGTCTGCCCGGAGCATCGCCCCACAGCGGTTCCAGGTGCGCCAGCCCGGCAGCTGTCGTGCGTTCTTCATACCAGGCGCGCACATCGGTAAGATGAATATTACCGAAGAGAATACCCGTTACGCCGTGCTGGCGCAGATCAACCAGGGACTGGAGGAAGACCGCTTCGAAGGTCTCCGGCAAGGTTGGATAGCGCAGCAGCTGAATTCTGAGGGCATCAGCCTGGGCCTGGATAAGGGCAATGGGAACGCCATGAAAGCGCACGCGCTCGCTCACGGCATCATACATCGTCACCAGATACTCGACAGGCAAACCTGCTCGTATCGCGCGATCAAGCGCGAGCATTGAATCCTTGCCGCCGCTATAGCTGAGTGCGTATCGTTTGGATCCTTGCATACGCTCCCTCCTCTGCTCCGCTGTTCTTAAAATATATGCGAATGCAGTTTATGTATCGATTTTTTGTAGGCCCGAAAGATATCTAACGCAATCTATTATACTTTCCGACCATCATTGAGCAGATGTCAAGTATCTATAACGCTTTTCACAAAGTGTTCGATTTCACGCTAAAATTGTGAACATAATAGCATCCTTTATAATTTAATTATGATATACTCTATTTCACTATATCCACCTATCCTTTGGAATGGTTTGACTAATCCAGGGGAATAAGAGGCATTTATTCCTTTCTGTTCATTTTCTATGAGCGGAACAAGTAGAGGGAGAGAGAGGGGAAACATATGCAAATCTGTCTGATTATAGATAACCCAGAAACAAAGGATCACCCAATCATTGGTGTCGTGCTGCAAAAGCTGAGCGCCAGCCATAGTGTGCGCCTGCTCGACGTACGCCTACTGACGAGTACGGAAGCTCTTGCGGAAGAACAGCGCCAGCCACTGGCTGACCTGTACCTACTGAAATCACACGCACAACAAGCAATAGAGGTTGCTCATGGCGTTGAACAACGTGGCGCCCTGGTTATCAATAGCTGGTCCTCAACTCTGGCTTGCCAGGATCGTGTGCGACTGGCCCAACGAATGGAAGAGGAGCATCTTCCCTGGCCTCACACATACTATTTCACCTCGCTGGCGCAACTGCTTGAGCAACACGACCTGCTTGCAACGCTCCCCTTTCCGCTTATAGTCAAAAGCCGCTACAGTCATCGTGGAGACCTGGTGGCAAAGGTGGATGATGTCGAGCAACTAATAGCTTACGCTCCTCAATGGAGCCAGGAACCCATCGTTCTCCAGAGATTTATGGCAGGGGATGGTTGGGATATCAAATTCTGGGTGATTGATCAGCAGGTCTTCGCAGCGCGACGACGCTCCCCTCTAGCCGGTGCAGGAAAAAAGGATTATCCTTTTGCGGCAGATACACTTCCTGATGAATGGGTACAGATCGTGCGAGAAATTGGCCGTGTGCTTAACCTGAACCTCTACGGTGTTGATCTCCTGATATCCAAGCATGGCCCGGTCATCGTCGATGTAAATTCGTTTCCCGGTTTTCGCGGCGTCTCAGGTGCAGATGATGCCCTGGTGGAACTGGTAGAACGACTGGGGCAAGCGAGGCAAAGCACTCGCGTGGACCAGCCTGCTGCCGCAAGCAACCTCTCTATTAGAGAGCTGCCCTTAATTGTGACACTGCTTTTTTCGCGCGCGCAACTCCCCATCCTGCCCGGCTCACAGGGGCCAATCGACCTCTTCGTGCGCTACCTACGTCGCAAGCCAGAGCGTGGGCTGGCAGTCGTTTATAGTGTGGACGAGAGACGACTCGGTCGGGCCCGTCTACATACAAGCTCACCTGATCGAACCAATCGCACAGTCAGTCTGACCCTGGCGGAGTCAGCGCTAGAGGGAACACACATTCGTTTCCAGGTAGCACAAGCACAGCAGGCGAGGCTTAATAGACAGACAGCTGGCATTTTGAAGGCAGAGGAACTGGGCCTCTCCATACAGGCATTTCCAATGGATACTACACTTTCCACGCTTACAACATGCTGTGATACGGCTCCTCAGAGCCAGCTCTTTCTAGCTCTAGAAAGAGCAGCCCGGCAACAACTGGATGGTCCAGCATGGCATCTCGTCGGAGCCAGCGCAGACCCGGTACGCTATAAGCCCGCCAGCCGCTGCGTCATTCGCTATCATCTCACTTTAGAGCGGCAGCAAGAGGGTATTCCCATCTCGAAAACGCTGACCCTCTATGGGAAAGTCTACGCAGACGTTGAGCAGGCGCGAAATGTGCAAGCCACGATGCAGGCACTTTACGCAGAGCAAGTCAACTCAGGTCAACAATTCCCCATGTTGCCTCGGCCACTTGGAGTAAGCGATATACCAGGCCTTGTCTTCAACGAAGCAGTCCAGCCAACCAATCCAGACAAGCCAGGAAATCAGGTAAGAGCGGGAAAACAGTGCTTCCGCGTAGAGGTGGAATATGGGCGCGGTGGTGAGATTAGTAGGGTGATACTACCAGAAGAGGAACTTCGCCTCACAGCGGGGGTATTGGCACAGTTACATACCAGCACGGTACAGCCACAAGGGAGCAAAATACGTACAGGCGCACAGGAAGCCAAACGAGTACATGAGAGAGCTGCGCTCCTCGCCGGGCACAGTCCACAACAGGCAGACGAGGTATTGCGACTGGCGCAAAAGCTCGCGGCAGCACTGGAAACACAGCAACCAGATAGATACCGACCCGCGCACGGAGGCTTTAAAAGCAGCCAGTTGCTTTTCCATAGTCATCATGTGTTCGTAGTCGATTTCGATGGTTTCTGCCTCGCTGATCCCGCGCTCGACATCGGTTACTTCCTGGCCTACCTGCGCCCAGGCAAGCTGTGGTATCATCGTCCAGCCGTGCGACAGTGGTTCGAGGCCAGTGCCGAGCTATTCGTTCGTGCCTATCGACAGGCCATGCTCGAACGTGGCATCGATCTTCAGGAGTTGGATAAAAGTATCGTACGCTCGAAACTCTACGAAGCAGCATTGCTTTTCAAAATCGCGACCCGGCGAGTCCATCGACTCAATAGTCCGCGACCCAAAGAACTCGCAGCTATACTGGATGAGATAGCACTGTGCATAGCGGCGCTGTCATGATCACATCAGATCGTTAGTGGAATGTTAGAAGGAGGCCAGGATGCGTTTCTGCTTCATTATTGAAGAACGATATCGAAATGAACCGATGCCGATGGTTATCGCCGACCAGTTACGCCAATGGGGACATACCGTCGATGAGCTTGAGCCGCAGTCGATGGTGACAAATCTCTCCGACCTCCCTTCATACGGCTACGACGCCTACGTGCTCAAAACTGTCTCGGATGGTCCTGGCCTCATCATCCTTGAGGCGGCTGAGGCAGCGGGTATCCTGACCATCAATAACTCGCGTTCCATTCGCCTCGTGCGGGACAAAGCGGTGGCAGCGACATTTGCCCGCGCTCACGGTCTCCCTATCCCAACGACCTACTTCGTTTCTCATCGGCGCCTCCTCAAGCAGATATCTCCGGAAGAGTACCCCCTGGTCGTCAAACCGAACAATGGCAGCTCTTGTCGTAGTATTTACCGTCTCGCTTCTCCAGCTGATCTGGCCGTGCTGGAGATTGCGGAGGAAGAGAGCTTCTTCCTCGCACAACACTACGTCGAGAACACCGGCTACGACATCAAACTCTACGTCACAGGGAAAGAGGTCTATGCCGTTGCAAAAAAATCTCCTTTGCACGGTGAAGTCCAGGAAGGGCTGATCCCGCTCACTCCCAAACTGCGCAAGCTGGCGCTAGATGTGGGCAAGCTCTTCGGATTGGATATCTATGGCCTGGATGTAGTTGAGACACCTCAAGGGTTGGCGCTGCTCGACATTAATGACTTTCCCAGCTTCGGCCTGGTACCGCGAGCGGTGGCGCGTGTTTCGGAGTATGTTCTTCATGCGACTAAGCGAGCCGAGTTGCAGCGCGAAGCACGCCTCGCGCGGAACCAGCGCCGTCGGCAAGCACGAAAAGACAAAACAGACCGTGTCTGGCTCACAGAACCTGTTACCGCTTTGCGCTAGCAGGGAAAGAGGCGAACTAATTGCCAAAGTATTACGCGCGACGAGGAGGGAACCATGTTCTTGGTCAAGTTTCTAAACCGTAACCTGAAAGGATATCGTTTTCTGATCGTGCTTGCCATAGTGGTGGCTGTCGCGCAGGTCAGCTGCGATATTATTGCGCTCCAGCCACTCAAATGGATCCCAAGTAAGGCCCAAAATCCCGGTAACGACCCGGCCTGTACCTTTCCTTTCCTGGGCCTGAATAACAATCCCGGACTGCTTGACTTCTTCGACACTCCTACACTTGACCCATCGCTAAATCCACCAGCGGGAGGCCACCAGGTCCAGCCACCTCCTACCTCACCCTGCCCGGTTAACCTTGCAGATCCAAGGACCCTGGTCCTTCCCGACACCACTCATCACAGCGTCATTGGCGTGATCGTCTTTTCCGTGATCGTGCTGGTCGTTTTTGCTACATTGAGTGCGCTGCTGGTCTACCTTGACCTCTATCTCGCCTCATATATCGCTCAGAGCCTGAGCGCGAAGTTACGCAAGCAACTCTTTGAACACCTGCAACGTATCTCGCTAGACTGGCATGGCAAGCAGAAGAAAGGCGACCTCGTCCAGCGCATCACCGGTAACATTTCCGATATTGAGAAATTCGTCACAGATGGCCTGGTTGACTTACTGGTCGGCGTCTTGACCCTCGGAGGTGTCTCCGCCATCATGCTATTCTACAGCGTACCATTTACAATTCTCTCCCTCGCCATCGCCCCTGCTCTCTTCGTGATCGTCCTTTACTACACACGGAACATCAAGGTAGCGGCCAAAAAGCAAGCGAAGTCAGCCGGGCAAGTGGCGGATGTAGCTACCGAAGATATCAATGCCCTCACGGTTATCAAAGTGTTCACGCGCGAAGAACGGGAGGATATGCGTTTTGGAGGCCGTGTTAGCGAGAACCGGGCAGCAGGATTGCGTTCAGGGGGACTGCAGGCGCAATTCACACCACTCGTCGCCCTCCTTGTCGCGCTCGGCACCGGTACGATTGTCGGGGTGGGAGGATATGTCGCGGCAGGGAATCCCTTCAGTGCAGGCCCCCTTCAGCTTCATCCTGGTATCATTGATGCCGGTTTAATCATTTCTTTCCTCTTCTACCTCAAGCTGCTCTACCAGCCTATGCGCGACCTCTCGAAGTTGACAAACCTTGCGAATGCCGCTTCAGCAGGCGCTGAGCGCATCCAGGAAGTGCTGGACCAGGCGCCAGAAGTGATTGAGAGTACGGCGCCCTACCTCGGACCGACAAAGCTGCGCGGTGACGTCGTCTTTGAGAATGTCTACTTCGGCTATGCACCAGAACGGCCCGTGCTCAAGGGCATCAACCTGCAGATACCTGTCGGGAAAAAAGTAGCATTGGTGGGTCTGTCTGGCGGTGGTAAAACCACGCTGGTCAAGCTTATCCCGCGCTTCTATGAGATCCAGCAGGGGGCTGTGAAAGTCGACGGCGTAGATAATCGCATGTACCCACTCAAGGTGTTACGTCAGAATGTGAGTATGGTGTTACAGGATTCGGTACTCTTCGAGGGCACGATTCGTGAAAATATCGAGGTGGGGCGACCAGGAGCCAGCGACGCGGACATTATTGAGGCCGCGAAAAAAGCGCAGATGCATAGGACAATCATGAGTTTGCCAGATGGCTATAATACCCTGGTGCGCGAGCAGGGTAAGAACTTTTCTGGCGGCCAACGGCAACGGCTGGCCATCGCACGCGCCATCTTGCGTGATGCTTCAATCCTGATCCTGGACGAACCCACGGCATCCCTGGATGTCGAGGCTGAGGCCGAGGTGATGCGCGCGCTGGATACCTTGATCGTTGGGCGCACAGTGATCGTGATTTCCCACCGGCTCAGCACACTTGGTAACGTTGATGAGATCATTGTTCTGAACGATGGGCGCATTGTTGAGAAAGGGACCTACAAGGAATTGAGGCGCCTGGGTGGTGTGTTTGCTGGCATGCTCGAAGAGCAGAACCGCTACAGCGCTGAGCGAGTCGGCGACAAGTCCATCTTGCGTTCGGCCTTCGTACCGTTACCAGCAGGGGACGAACAGTGGCAGGCTCGACCAGCTTCCATAGCGCAACAAAACTGGCATTCAGTTGGAGCACCTCAAGACTGGCCCGCAGCTCCGGCTCCCGCACCGGCGCGGCTACCATTGGCAACAGTCAGAGCCGATGCCCCAGGGGGCCATGGCGATGGAGCCAGGCAAGCACCGCAGCGTGCTCGGGTGCGTATTGAGGTCGATGGGAAGGTCATGGGTGTACGCCAACTCGATAAACCCATACTGACTATCGGTCGTCTACCCGGCAACGATGTACTGGTGCCATCGCAGCGCGTCTCACGCATGCATGCCAGAATACGTTGGGAGCAAGGTGCATGGCTGATCGAGGATGCTGATAGCCTGAACGGCATCGCCTATCAGGGCAGGCGCGTCGACTGGCAGGTGCTTTCCAATGGCGACCAGATATTCCTGGCTCCAGGTGCGTCTCTCTACTATGAGGCCACGTGACGTCCTCGCAGGACAGGACAAAGCAGGAGACATAAGAGGCTGCCCAACAGTTGAGCAGCCTCTTAATCTCATACCCCGTTTGCCACAGCCATCATAGCCTACATAAGCATAGCTTGGGCGTTATGTTGAGCAGCCTCTTAATCTCATACCCCGTTTGCCACGTACTTTATGACTCGCAGAACAGGTCTATCGCCTACAGACGGTTGTGGCAAGTAAATCAACTGCGTCGCCTCGTTGATGGCAAGGGTATGATGACTACCGCCGCCTAAGAAGTAGTCGCCCAGTTTCTTCAATCCCCGCCCACTTTCATCGAATATCGAAATGCCCCCTGCACACCCGACAATGAGCAGATGCAACGGGTGATCTAACCGAACTATATCGGGATTGTATGCTACTGGCAGGAGAGCACCAGGAAAGGCCCGCATGGTCCGCAAATCGACCCGCGCCAGGTTAATAGAGTCAACACAGGCAACGAAGGCTTCGCGCTGCTGCACATCTATCACCAGGCCATGCGGGGCAAGACATGTGTCTGGCAGCCGTATATGTGAGACGATTTTAAGAGAGACGGGATCGATAACGGCAAGAAACGAGGGCGGCGTCTGCGTTGCACCGAGGTTCTGGTCAAGCAGCGGCAGTGTGACCACAAAAAGGCGCTGGGTAATGGGATCGTACTGGATATGCCCGACATCATCACCGAATGGAGGGTGAAGACCGAAAGGAATCTTTGTAATGAGCTTGTTGGTTATGGCGTCAATCACAGCCACGTTCTGATTCTTCAGAGCGGTGTTTGCGTTATCGGGGTTACCAGGAATTCCCGGGTCGGCGACAAAGATCCTGTGATCGACTGGATCATATTCTATAGCATCTGGACCGTCCAACGGGTCGAGTTGGACCCTGGCGATGATCTTAAACGGACTATGTTCATCAACGACATAGATAATGCTATCAGCAACGTCACCGACAAAGACCTTGCCAACATTCTGAGCGACTAGAACCCCAGCAGCCTGCGGAATGTTGATCAGTCCAACAACCTTGTTGAGCTGGGTATTGAAAACAATGACGTTTCCATCGGTCGCTGCATCGAAATGGGGGTTATGTAAAATTGCGGCTTCTTTGTCCGGGTTAGGTCCGGTATGGACGATGAACAGCAGGTGGGTATTTGGGTCGAGCGACTGGAAGTCAAAGTGATCAAAACGCTCTGCCTGTCCAGCAGCGAACGGATGCTGACTTGTTCGGTGAGGATCTGGCAACGCGTCTGGCAGCGGGATATCTTGCATGATCTGCAGCCGATGCAGCGGAATAGGTGTCGAGAAGCGAATTACTTCCGATACAATCAAGAAGAGAAGCAAAGCGAAGCTTACCACTACCAGGAGCCACCAGGCAATACGACCCACTCTAAATCTCCGGGGAGGTGATGAAGCTATAGATTGTTGAGCCATCGGTCTTTGCTCCTTAGTCCTTCCAGTGTCTGCTCCAGGAGTTTCTTTCACCTGTATTCACAATACCGAGCAATGGAAACACTTCTCTATCGGTATTTTCAAGCAAACGGCCTAAAGATTACCTATAAGTGAGAACGTTTAAGAACGTCCTTTTTTGACCTCGGCTTATTATATCAAAAATATCTCATCCTGATGTACTGGTTTCAAGGAGAGATAGCCAGCTTCCTGCTTCTCCACCTGCCTTTGAGCAACCAGGAGACATGAGCCAAGCAGAACAGCATCCTATTGCGAGTGGGTCAGAACAGGGCATGCTGGAGCGTTAGCCGCGAAGCGTGCTCTCAATCAATCCATCAATTCCAGCGATGTTGCCGGTCAACTCTTTTGGGATAGAGTAGCGGGCAGCGAGGTAAGCAATACTGATATAGCTTACCCACACATGGCCATCGTCACTCTGCCAAACGAGTACCCTGAGTGGCAGATCGAGAGCCAGGAGTGGGGAAGCTATCATCAGTGGGGTGCCTGCTTTCGGATTGCCAAAGATGAGCACATGGGCCTCTTGCATCTTCAGCCCGACCCGTGCCGCTCCCTCAGTATGGTTGATGTGCGCAAATATATTGAGGCTTCGGCTGCGCATCGCTTCCTGCAAGCGCTCCAGTGTCTTCTCCACAGAGAAGGGACTGAGTTTTGTGATGATACCCTCTATCGAGGGTGGTGTTAACATTGTTGAATCGTTCATACTCATCACGCGTCTCCTGTTCTCAACTCCCTTATCGAAAGGCCATCTTATACCACTATTTTACCATCCACATGAACACTCACAGAAAGCAGATTCACTTTACTTTTTTACTGGTTGCTCTCGCTCTAGTCAAGAGCAACCGCTTCTTGCGGGGTCTCCACCTCCCCTGCTTCCTGCAGATATTGCTGTAAGCGTTCTTCACCTCGTGGATTCACCAGGAAGGTTACTACATCCCCGGGCTGAATGGCGGTGCTTCCTCGAGGGAAAAGTAGTTCATCCTGCCTGCGAATAGAAACGACCAGGCATTCTGCTGGCAACTGTGCTTCACGCAAAGGAACGTTCGCCAGGCGCATATCCGGTTTGATAGTTGTTTCGACCATGACCGTACCTTCGATCAGGCCACGCATGCGCCGCGAATCCTTCGCAAGAGTCCGCCGGTACAGGTGCACAATGCTCGCTGCTGAGATAGTTCCAATAACGTGTCGATCTCCCGAGAGCGCTTCGGCATCCACGACAGGCGCCCAGCTCACGCGCTTGCTCGTGAGCTCTTCCAGCGCTTCATCTAAAGTATCATCAGGGTAGACCACCAGGACATCACGATTCATCGCCTCCTTCACATAGCCTTGCGCACGCTCTGTCAGTGGGACACGTTGGATATCGGCAATGGTCAGAACTCCTTGCAGATTGCCGTGTTGGTCAACCACGGGCGCGCCACTCTCGATGTGATTCGCCAGTTGTTTCTCGGCCTCCGCCAACGTTTGCTCAGGAGAAAACCGTAGGAGATGGGATGCCATTGCCTGGTGTACAGCTAACGTGGAGAGCAGCGGGAAAGAGAGTTGGAGACGATGGGCTGGGGAATCTGCCCGTGTATCGACTTGACTTGTATAAATGGTAGCTTTTCCTACCAGAATAGACGAAATCCCGACAGCAATCATCGCGGGTGCCAGCATCGAAAGATTGCCGGTCATTTCTGCGACCATGAGCATCACGGCTAGAGGCGCGTGCGCAATGCCACCGAAGAGCGCCATCATGCCGACAATGACGAAGGGCGCGGGTGTAGCTGGAATACCGGGCAAGACGTGATAGCACAACCGCCAGACTGTTGCCCCCAGCATGCCTCCAATGACCATGCCTGGCCCGAAGATACCACCAGAACCACCAGAACCAATCGACAGGCCCGTAGTCACGATCTTCGCGAAGGGCAGCAAGAGGATCACCCACAACGGCAGCGACAACAGGCCAGGTCCCATACTCACCTGGACCCATCCATATCCCATTCCTAGTGCCTGGGGCAGGACCAGTCCAATCAATCCAACAAGCAAGCCACCAATGCCGGGCTTAACCCAGCGCGGCAGGGGTAAACGATGAAAGAGGTGCGTTATTCCATAAAATCCATTCGCATAGAGCAAGCCGACTCCACCACAGAGGACGCCGAGCACAATATAATAAAGGAGCTGAGGAGGAGAAGTGAAGGCAAGATTGGTATTGGTAGCAAAGATCGGATTCCAACCCGACCAGGCCCCAAAAACGCTGTAACCAACAATCGACGCGATCAGTGCCGGGATAATCGCCTCGATCTCCAGATCATTCTTATACAAAATCTCGGCGGCGAGGATAGCTCCACCGAGTGGGGCACGGAAGATTGCTCCAATGCCTGCCCCAATGCCTGTCGCCAGCGCGATACGTCGATCCTGTAAATCCAGGCGCAACATCGTCGCCAGAATCGAACCAAAACCAGCACTGATCTGTGCTGCCGGCCCTTCTCGTCCAGCCGAGCCGCCTGTTCCAATGGTAATAGCCGAGGCAACAAGCTTGATCAGCGGAATGCGAGCCCGGATTGGTTTCCCTTGATGGAAGGCTGAGATGGCCGCATCGGTACCGTGCCCTTCCGCTTCAGGAGCCAGGCTGAAAACGATAATGCCCGCAACTAATCCACCCGCAGCGGTAATGATTGGCAATAACCAGGGGCGAGCAGCAGACCACAACGACATAACAACACCTCTACCTTCACCGGCAGGCTCAGGTGGCAGGTAACCAACCAGCGTTCCGAGAAATGCTGTGGTCGCAAAGTGGATAGCTGCATAAAAGGCGATCGCACCGACGCCCGCAACCAGCCCAATAAGGGCACTGATAAGCAACCACTTGAGTAAGTAGCGTGGGCTCTCGAAACTCATTTTGGTACGCCGGATATGAAACAGGCGTCGCAAGAATGTAATAAAGACAGCAGAATTCATCTGGAATACTCCTCTTGAATAACACGCTCAATAAATTTGGGTGGGCAGCCACTCAATAAAATAGTAAAAAAAAGGGAAGCAGCTCCTTATGTGGAGCCGATGCCGTGCATGATGAGTTGGGCAACATTGCTGGCCTTCTGGGCAATATCTTGTTCTGAGCTACCAAGCACTCTGGCCGAGAGCACATAGGACTCGGTCAAAGACAACACCATGAGAGCCGTGTCTTCGATATTCTGGCAGGAGATTTCACCCCGTGCCACGCTCTCCTCGAGCATCAAGGCAATGATCGCAACATAATCACGCAACAGTTTAGTTGCCTCAGTCTGGAAGGCACGGTTCACTCCATAGAGGGCGCTCATATAGACGTTGAAGCTATCGCTTTCTTGCTCAGCTAAATAAGCAAATGCCCGGAAAAGACGTTCCAGGCGTTGCTGTAATGTCCCCTCGGGAGCAAGCGCGGCTCGAATGGAAGCTATATGCGCCTGTGCAATATAACGCAGCATCGCCAGGAACAGTTCGCGTTTATTCTCGAAGTATAAGTAAATGGTCCCTTTACCAATGCCCGCCAGTTCCGCAATAATATTAATATTGGCCTGGTCAAACCCCAGGCGAGCAAATTCGCTCGCTGCCTCATGAATGATGCGACGACGGGTTGCATCTCGCATCTGCTCATCAACAATTTTAGGCATAGCTTCTCCAATTTCCTGCAATATTTTATTAATGGGCATTGGGTCATTATTAATATGTTCTCAGTATAGGACATGCTGCGCCATGTTGTCAAGCAGAGCGAACTGGGAGGAGCATGGTCGAGAGGGAGGCGATGGTCGAGGCAAGGGTGGAGATGGCAGAGGCTGCCTTCATCGTCGCCCTATTATCTCTCCCCCGGACAGGGTGGCGGCTGCTCTGCCACTACTAACCACGGAGACAGCGTCCAATCGGCAGATGCTAGCATCTCATCTCATTCCGGTACGCTTTCCTCCTCCTTTTTCAGATAGTGGTTATAGAGGGCAAAACTGACGATACAACCGATCATCAGTATGACCCCGATCCACACGGATAGCATGCCCAGCGGGCTCAAGGGGTTCAGGCTAAAAGTCATCACGCTGAGAAAGAATATGGCCAGGGTCAATAAAACAAGTGCTGCAACACAATACCGCTCGGATTTCTGTATATAAGAGCTTTTGCTCGTTGAAGAAGTGTTCATCTTCATCAGGTCCCTTCAGAAGGCCGAATATTTACTTATGCTGTTGCCAGTGCCAGCGTTGCGTCATGTATGCTCGCCAGACAGATAAGCGTCACTTCCAGCTAACTGGCATGTGACTGACCACGTTGCGCCACAAAAGCCAGCGCAATAAGCAGGGCTACCAGCAGCGCCAGCAAAGCATAAGCCCCCTTCGCTTTTTGCGGAGGTGGGGCAACCTGTGGTGCTGCTTTATGGTCACGAGACCGTGCAATTACCAGGGTAAGGCTGGCAACGCCAATGAAGAATATCACAATGAGACCGTAATCAATCATGCTCATGAGCGTCATGTGCATTTCCTTTCTTCACCTTCCCGGGCTTGATCCAGGTTTTCACACATTTACCTTACCAGCACGCATGCAGGTATTTAGAAGGTATTAGAAGTATATTAGACGCCTTCTACCTCCTTCAGACGCCTTTCACCTCTTTCTCATGCACAGGTGGCACAATATCCTGCGCTTTAAAGACGTGGAAGAGGAACCACAGCGATGGAATCACGACCAGCATACCGATCAGCGCACTGACAATAAATTCTTGCAACGTGGTTGGCGGACTGGCCGCCTGCGTCACTGTCAGATCAGGGGGAACGATATAGGGCAATTGTGACAGGCCCCATGTACCCAGCAGAGCCCCGGTCTCCATGGCGATCAGCAGGCGCGCCAGCCTGTAGCGACGAAAGAAGAGGGCTGCGGCAGTACAGATCCCGATCAGGATGGTCACGCCGATAGCCCAGAGTGCATGATCGAGCATACCCTGCCAGAGCTGCGGTGCCTGCGAGGGAGCCAGGACGAGTCCGAGCAGGGCCAGTAGCGCCAGACATCCTCCACCAATAAAAGCGCGCGTGCGAAAGGTAGTTGCCAGGCGCTCGTTCTTGATGCGCTGGGCCTCGACTGTGAGATAGATCGGCGCGATCGTAGCACAGAGCACCAACGCCATCACACCAATCGTTAGAGCAAACGGGGAGAGCCATGGTCCCCAGACAGCCACGGGTGGCTGGCCGTGCTGCACACGGATCTTCCCGCTTGCTACTGCTGCCGCGCAGGTCCCCAGCAAGAAGGGGGCGATCATGCTCGCGATACCGAATGCGCGTCCCCAGACCTCGCGAGGCATCACCGATCCTGAGAAGTGGGTACGAAAGGCAAAGGCAGCTCCACGCAAGACGACGCCAATTAGAGCCAGGCTAAAAGGGATAAAAAGTGCCGTCGCTAGTGTGGCAGCGACTATAGGAAAAGCCGTATAGAGCCCCACGACGATGTAAATCAGCCAGACGTTGTTGGCCTCCCAGACCGGACCAAGCGCGCGCACAATCAATTGTCGCTTGTCCTCTTTCTCGGGCCCGAGCGAAAAAAGATCCCAGATGCCGCCACCAAAGTCGGCGCCACCCAACGTGGCATAAGTAATCATCGCTAACCAGATCAATACTGCACATGCATAAGCTAAGACCATTATGCACCCACCTCCTGCGCTTTTCTACTTCTTTGCTCGACTTCGACCAGTTCCGTCCACTGTTGCTCCGGTTTGGGTTGTCGTGCCAGCAACAACAACAGGATGACCAGGGTGGTTCCCAACAAGACATAAATGCAGGAGAAGACCAGGAAGCTCACGTTCATCCATTGTGCCGGGTTAACTGCGTCCCGTGTGCGCAACAAGCCGTATATCACCCAGGGCTGTCGTCCTTCTTCGGTGACGATCCAACCCAACTCCAGGGCAATGAAGGAGAGCGGTCCTGCTGCGGCCACAATCCAGAGCAGCCATTTCTTTTCGGGCACGACCCGCTTGCGACGAAAGTAGAGCAGCCAGAACACAGCGCCCGCGAAGAGCGCGAAGAAACCGCATCCCACCATACCATCAAAGGCCAGGTGCACGACCGGGGTAGTGTCGGGACGGTCATTGGCTGGGAAAGAATCGAGGCCGCGTGTATACGAGTTGAGATCAAAATGGGCCAGGAGGCTCTCGCCGTGCGGTATCTCGATGGCGTAGTAGACTTTTCCAGTCTGCGGATCAACGATCCCACCAATATAGAGCGGTTTGCCATTACCGGACTGCAACACCCCCTCCATCGCCGCATATTTCGTGGGTTGAGCCGTTTCTAGGAAACGGGCATTGAGGTCGCCACTGATGATCTGTAGTGGGATCGCCACCACACCTAACAGCATGCCTAACAAAAGTCCCTTGCGATGGTAATCATCACGTTTGCCCCGTAACATCCCCACTGCGTAGACGGCGGCGGCACCAAAGCCTGTTGCTACGTAGCAGGCCAGGATCATATGGGTTGTCTCATAAGGCGTGCTGGGGTTTAAAATGGCTTGAAAGGGATCGATACCCGTGACTTTCCCATGCACAATCTGAAAGCCAGCAGGCGAATTCATCCAGGAGTTCGCACTCGTCACAAACCAGGCCGAGGTGACGCCACTGATCCAGATCGGAAAGGAGGTGAGCCAGTGGACAAACGGCGAGAGGCGCTTTGCCCCAAAGAGATAGACCCCCAGGAAAATGCCCTCAATAAAGAAAGCAAACCCCTCCAGGGCGAAAGGCAGGCCAATGATAGAGCCGGAATACCTGGTAAAGGTTGGCCAGAGCAGGCTCAGCTCAAACTCGACAATAGCGCCGGAAACGGCGCCAATTGCGAACAGGATGGCGAAGGCTTTCGTCCATTGACGAGAGAGCGCCAACCAGGTGCCATCCTTCTTCCAGAGAGCAAGTCCTTCAGCGATACACAACATCAAAGGCAAACCTACACCCAGCACAGAAAAAATGATGTGAAAAATGAGTGATGTGCCCATCTGAGCACGGGCTGCGAGCAAATTGGAGAACATCTTTCTCTTTCCGCCTCTTTAATAATGTTTTATGTCCTATTGACAATCTTGCTTCTTACAAACTAATATATTGTGCAGCAACTTGATGGTACACGCTTTCAAGTGCAAAACGGGCTTGGCCTATAATATCAATACGACGAGTGATCCATTTTGGCGTCATAAATTTTTGAGAATCATGTTCGATTATGATGAAGACGCTC
>JACZCU010052522.1_pt1 | contig 32533 bp, 27 predicted proteins | sample 8641851 | NCBI WGS metagenome assembly JACZCU01 (sample SAMN15324605, study PRJNA640507) | soil metagenome | isolation source: monocropping sugarcane control | place: China: Luxin town, Laibin City, Guangxi Province | collected 2019-07-25 | depth 10cm m | reverse complement strand
GGCGCGTACGACTACATCACCAAGCCGCTCGATCCCGACGACGTCGCGCATCTCGTGCAGAACGCGCTTTCGCATCGACGCTCGCAGGAAGAGAACGCGCGACTCAGGGAAGTCGTCGAGCATCACGTCGTGCATCCCTCGCAAATCATCGGACAGAGCGTCGCGATGAAGAAGGTGTACGACGCGATCGAGACCGTCGCACCAACGGACGCCACGGTGTTGATCACCGGCGAAAGCGGCACTGGAAAGGAGCTCGTCGCACGAGCGATTCACGCGGGCAGTCTTCGTCGCTATCACCCAATGGTCGCGATTCATTGCGGTGCATTGACAGAGACCCTTTTGGAATCCGAATTGTTCGGTCATGAGAAAGGCGCATTCACTGGCGCCCAATATCGGAAGAAAGGAAAATTCGAGATCGCCGAAGGCGGCACGGTCTTTCTCGATGAAATTGGCGATATCTCGCTCAAGACGCAAACCGATTTGCTGCGCGTGTTGCAGGAACGAGAGATCGTGCGCGTCGGCGGACATCAAACGTTCAAAGTCGATTTCCGCTGCGTCGCCGCGACGAACAAGGATCTCGAGTTACTGATTCACGAAGGCAAGTTCCGGCCGGATCTCTTCTATCGTCTCAATGTCTTTCACATCGTTCTCCCTGCACTACGCGAACGGCGCGAAGACATTCCGCTGCTTGTCGATCATTTCGTGAAGAAGTACGCGCTGCAGATGAACAAGAAGATCACGCGAGTCTCACCCGCGGCGATGACCGCGATTCAGTCGTACGACTGGCCGGGCAATGTGCGTGAGCTCGAGAATTCCGTGGAACGCGCGATGGTCGTCGCACACGAGCCCGAATTGCGCGAAGAAGATTTCGCACTGAAACCCGCGGGCGCGACATCGCCGATGCTGCTCGCGAATCAGTCGTTGAGCGACGTCGAGAAAACGTACATCCTGCAAGTGCTCGAGGACTGCAATTACAACCAGACCAAAGCCGCCGAGATCCTCGAGATCGATCGCGTGACGCTGCACAACAAACTCAAGAAGTACGGCTGGAGCCGGACACTCGCGCCGGCAGCTCGATGAGGCCGATCCGCGTCGTCTCCGTCGGAACCACACACCCGCAATTACTGAACGCGGTCCGCGACGGATTAGCGCGTACGTTCCACACGACGTGCACGATCGCGGATCGCAAATTCGATCCTGCGTTCGCACATCATCCCGAGCGCAATCAATACTTCTCCACGCCGATCCTCGAACGCCTCGCACAAACCAACGGCTCTCTCGAAACGATCGTCGGCGTCACCGAGCTCGATCTCTACATCCCCATCCTGACCTTCGTCTTCGGCGAAGCGCACCTCGGCGGCTCCTGCGCGATCGTCTCGTATCACCGCCTGACACAAGAGTTCTACGGCCTCCCCCGCGACCCCGACCTCCTGTCCGAACGCCTCATCAAAGAAGCCATCCACGAAACCGGCCACACCACCGGCCTCACCCACTGCGATGACTACGAATGCGTCATGGCCGCCACGCACGCCGTGGAATGGCTCGATTTGAAAAGCGCAACGTTTTGCGAGGATTGCGGCAGGGCGGCGGGGCTGACCGGATCGTTCACCGCTACGCGCTGAATTGCCGGTTGTGCTCCAGCGCATTGCGCGCGATCGGGACGCAACTCGAGCAAAGGAACACGTCGCCTTCGAGGCCGGCGGTGACGATTCTGCGATTGCGCCACGTAAACCATCGCGATTCGCGCGCGGGGCGGCTGCAAAACGAGCAACGCATCGGTGTCTCGACACTGCCATCGCTCTGCTCTACGTGCTCGAGGCACGTTTCACAGATGCAAACATCCGGACCTTTCGCCACGCGCGAATGCGAGACGCCGCAGAAGGAACACTCGTACATCGCTGATCCTGAATGTACGGCCATCTTTCTTTCCGGCCAAGTAGCAATTCCGGAAGTTGACTCTTGTTGGATACTGATTCGCCATGCCGACACCGGCTTTACTGATCATCGACGTACAGAACGCGATCGACGATCCGTCATGGGGACGCGATCGCAACAATCCCGCGGCGGAGATCCACATCGCACGGCTGCTTGCATTGTGGCGCTTGCGCGACTGGCCGATCGTGCATGTGCGTCACGCATCGCGCGAACCGCAGTCCACCTACAGACCCGGCCAGCCGGGATTCGAGTTCAAGCCCGAAGTACAACCGCTGCCCGACGAGACGATTGTCGAAAAGTCGACGAACAGTGCGTTCATTGGAACCACACTCGAAGCGCAATTACGCGCGTCGAACATCGACACGGTCGTCCTCACCGGCGTCATTACGAACAATTCCGTCGAGGCCACCGCGCGCATGGCTGGCAACCTCGGCTTCCGCACATTCGTCGTGGCCGACGCCACCGCCACGTTCGGTCGTGATGACTTCAACGGTCAGTGGCGATCGGCCGACGATGTGCACGCGATGTCTCTGGCCAACCTTCAGGGCGAATATGCAACGATCGTCAATACGGACGACATTGACGCCGCACTCGCTCAGCCCTTCCAGCCTTCATCCGCCGTCGGTCCATAAATCGACGGGACCGGCTGTTCATTGAGTCGCAGGTAAACGCTCAACTGACCGCGATGATGCGCGAGATGCGAGAACGTGTCGGCGATCATCACATACCGCGGCTTCTCATCGAGCACCGTGCCCTTCATGCGCAACTGCCACGGCTTCATCAAGTGCTCGTCGGTGGTAGTCGATAACGCGCGACGCGCATCCGCGACTGACTTGTCGAGCAACTCCAGCCGTTGCGCGGCGTTCTCCGCTGCCGGACGGTTGCCGGTGCCGAGATCGAGAAACTCGCTGTCGATCATCATCGCGATCCAGCCGAACATCGTCGCGACGAGTGTCGTGAGGTAGCCGAGCTCCATCGATTTCGGATGCGGCTTCCAGCCGTCCTTCCCATCCGGCACGCGCTCGACCGCCTTACGCGTCGCGGCAATTTCACGATCGAGCTGTGCGAGAAACATCTCGTTCATCTTCATGCGTCATCTCCTGTGCGCACGATTATTCACCATGTTGCACTGGCAGGAGCAAAGGAAGACAATACATCGTCAAGTCCATCCCCACATAACGCCACCCATACCCCCGCGCACCCGTCTGCGAGTAGGAAGGAGTTTGAGCGATGAGTCATCAGGACGGCTATGCAGTCGCATACGAATACACCGTGCGTTTTTACCCTCGCTTCTTTACATGGACACAATTTCAAATCAACAGTGAAAACAGTCAGCGGGAAGGCGCCGGGCAACATATCGCCAATCGCCTGACCGGCCCCCTCGGCATGGGACCAGAGTACAAGGTCGTCGTCGCGATCAATGACGACACGATTTATGCCGAGGCGTTCCTGGACGTTGCAAACGAGCCGGTAATCCTCACCATCCCCGCATATCAAAACAAATATTCAATCCTCCAGTTGGATGTCTACGGCAACATCTTCTCGACGACACTGTCATCGAATGCGCCGACAAACGGCGGCGTCTATGCGTTCGTTGCGCCCGGCTTCAACGGGACTCTCCCGCAAGGCGTAATTTCTGTGGAACTGCCGTATACCTTCACTACAATCGCAATCCGCATCGACAAATACTCTTCCAGCGGCGAGGATTTAATCAACGCCGCGAATGAATTTCGCTCCAACCTCGCCTTACAGACCCTCTCGAATTACGACCCGAACAACGTATCCGGCCGCACGCTCGTCCTGCCACTGTTTCTCTTCGCACCGTCTGTAAAACTCATGGCCGACGAAGGGCTCGCGACTGCGCCTGAAGCGTTCTTGACGACGCTACAGGAAGCGATGGCATCGCCAATGACGCAGCCGATTTCGAAAGACGATCGCGTGCTGATGAAGCGATTCGACGAGGCGTTCTCGAAAGCAAAAGACGTCGTCGATCATGACTCGCTGCCGCTCGCCGAAATCATTCGCGGCGCACAGGCGGCGTTCGCCGCAATCATTAATCGCTGGCAGTCCCATCGCGGCGCGACGAACTGGATTCATTTCGACAATATCGGTCACTGGGGAACGAATTATCTCGATCGCGCGGCATTGACCGAATATATTCAGGTCGGAAATGACCGTACGGCCGCTTATTATGCAAATGCGTTTGTAGACGCCAGCGGATTACCGTTAGACGGCGGCAGTTTCGGGTACACCATTGAGTTCTCTAAGGAACAGTTGCCCGAATATCAACGCTTCTGGTCATTGACTGCTTACACGCCGGAATATGTCGAGCTTGTCCCTAACGCGCTCGATAAATACGTCGTCGCGTCTTACACGCCCGGACTGATTACCGCGGACGACGGCTCCGTCACGATTTATGTTCAGGCAGACCAGCCGGATAACGCGGTCATTGCGAACTGGCTCCCAGTTCCCAAGGGGTTATTCAGCCTGCTGTTCCGCGTCTATGGACCGGAAGGTACTGCACTGGCCGGTACGTATGTGCCGCCGAAGATCCATCGCACCATTCCGCATCGCTGATGATTGCTCGTGCCGCGCGACCAGGTCGCGCGGCGCGTTCTACATCGGCGAGATTACGCGCCACGTTTGATGTCGCTAAATCGCGGCGTTACAGGTGTTCGGCGACACTCACACTACATACGGTGGGTGATTTGCGCCGCCGAGGTAGCCTCGGTGTGGGAGGTATCGACCGATGGAACGCCAGCAAGTCATCCACACCCTCGAATCACTCGCCAATGGACTCGATCCCGCTTCCGGAGCCCCTGTCCCCCACGATCTCCTTCAGTCCCCATCCACGGTCCGCGCATTATTCACGGCCGCCGCTCTCCTCAAAACCGCGAATGAGCCCTCGCGCGCGTCGACATCGAGATTCGCCGCGGCAGGAACGCCGTGGAGCGCGGAAGAAGATGCACGACTCGCCCGCGAATTCGACAGTGGAATGACGATCGCGCAAATGGCCCTGCAGCACGGCCGCAGTTCCGGCGCGATTTCATTGCGACTGGTGAAACTGGGGCGCATTGACCCGGTGACGGTCAAGACGCGAGAACGTCCACCCCGATCGGCTTCGTGATGTTTGCGGCCGGCGCGCGGATTGGAGATTCGCGCGCCGCTGCGCGGCTGTCAGGACGAACGCCACAGTCTGAATCGATATGTGTCGATGAAAGAAGGAGGCCGGTCGTCCGCAACAGAAAGGAATCGAATGTCAACGACAGGTGAAAAGCCCGGCAAAGGCACATACCGTTGCACCGGCTGCGGCCAGACCGTAACGCTCGACGACGACACCGACACGCTCCCGCCTTGTCCCCGCTGCGGGGGCTCAGACTTCAGACCGTAACAACATGAATCGTTCGCCAATGTAATTGCTGCCAGCCGGCCTCCTGACTCAATCGCCCGGCTTTCCCGGCTTCCCACAACTGCGCCGCATTCCACTGAAATTCGTGCAATCGTGACCGGCGCGCTCATTGTGATGAATGCGTACTTCGACGCAACCGCAGCTCCACTCGGTAATGTCGGCGTATGTAGGACAGCCGTGTTTGCAGCGGCAGTGTTCCCGCCGTTTGTCGATGATCCGCGCCATTTCGCGAGCTCCCTTACCACGGTGTGATGCTCGGCGTCAGAACGCCACACATCGATCCTTCATCGCTGAAATTCATTACACCCCACTGTAGTGAATCTCATCACACCCTCACCGAGCCATAAACACTCCATCAATCAATTCAATCATTTAGCGCAATTTCATTGTGGCAGACGCCTTGCGCTTAGAGAGGAGCAGAAGGACGTAAGAGAAAAGAAAAAGGAGAAACGAAAATGATCGCGCTGCTCGTCGTGCTCACCTTCCTCGCCGCCGTGATGATGGACCACCGGACAGTTCGTGAAGCGTAAGGAGGCCACCGTGATCGCATTGTTTGTCGTCGCCACCTTCTTCACCGCCCTTGCTCTCGACCACCTGACTCTTCGGAACGCGTAAGGAGGCTGCCATGATCGCCCTGCTCGTCGTCGTCACATTCTTCGCCGCCGTCATCATTGACCACCTGCTCAATCGTCAACCGATTCCAGTGACCGCCGAGGCGCCCAAAGAGGCGCCTCGCCCGCGTTTGATTCCGTCGATCGTTGCCGGATTCGCCGTACCTGACAACCTTCGCTATCACCCGGGACACACCTGGGCCGTCAGTGAAACTCCGGAACGCGTACGCGTCGGCATCGACGATTTCGCCGCGAAGATCGGCGGCGACGTCACGCGCATCGACATCCCGGAACGCGGACAGTGGATTCGCCAGGGACAGCGCATCATCGCCATGCATCACGGCGATCGCGAGCTCGATCTCGTGTCGCCGGTGGAAGGCGAAGTCGTCGACTTCAACATGAAAGCGCTCGACGATCCGAAACTCGCACAGAAGGATCCTTATGGCGACGGCTGGTTACTCGTCGTGAACTCACCCGATTCCCAAACCACGTTCCGCAATCTCCTCGGCGGCACAATCGCCCGCCGCTGGATGGAAGACGCCGCCGCTCGCCTCCGCTCCTTCGCGATGCCCGCGCCGGCCATGGCCCAGGACGGCGGTATCGCGGTCCCGAACGTCATCGACCAACTCCCCGATGCCGACTGGGACAAACTCACCAAAGAACTGTTCCTCGCATAACAAAACTCAATCGGGCCACGAAACGAGCGGCAGCAATGCCGCTCGTTTCCGTTTGTAACGTTTTGCGATTTCCCGTCACTACTGCGGTGAAGGAGAAATTCGCATGGCTCTCATCAACAAGCAGACCGCCGCTCGCATCGCGGGACTGGAAGTCAACTCCCTGCTCGCCGCCGGAGTACTGCCGCCTTCCCGATTCCAGGAAACCCGCGTCGCCGCCTCGCCGACGCCGATTTACGACATCAACGGCGAGGTACTTTTCCATCGCGTCGCGATCCTGCGTGGACGCGTCAGCGACTCTTATGCAGACATCGCCGCTTATCCCGTATTCGGCGGATTGCTCTTACGCGTCGCCAGTGGTCTTGCGTGGGACGAAAAAGCGTTGCTCAAATCCGCGGAGACCGCATTACGCAAACAGAAGCGCAATGTGAAATTCGAGAGCGCGCGATTCGTCGCCTACAGCTACCCCAAAGTCGCCGTGCAATTCCTCGTGGGCGAGGAAGAAGTGGCGATGCTGGAGCTCGGAAGCTGGACGCCGGTGCCGCCGCGCCGCCAGCGCAAAGACGACGAGCCGCCATCGAACTTCGATCGCTGGTCGGTCATTGAAGAATTTCCCCCGATGCGCGAGCGCGAAAGCACGAAGGTATTGACCGAGCGCCTGCGTCAGTGGGAAACGATCCAGATCGCCGACGCGCGCATCATCGACGCAACGATTTACAACAGAGCCATCGGCGCGGTCCTCGCTCCGCGCACCGAAACACGCACTGTCGCCTACAGCCCCACGACCGGCGATCACGTTCCATGCTTCGAATTACGCGGCCAGCTTACGAACGTCTGGTGCGTCGCCGCGAGCGTGCAGATGATCCTCGACTTCTATCGCTACAACTACGAACAGACGCGCATCGCAACGTCACTGGGACTGGGAACGATCTCGAGTCCGAACGGTCTGCCATACACGCGCGACAACGACGTCGTGACGACGCTCGAAGCGTTGACCAGTAACGCGCTCGACGCCGCGATGAACACCTCGCCGAACTGGAATCAGTTCCGCGATGAGATTCGCGCCGATCGTCCGCTCATCAGCTTCATCCCCGGCCACTCGCGCGCCGTCGCCGGCTACACCGCCACGCGCACGCTGCTGTGGAACACGTTCCGCGGATTGCTCGTGTATGACCCGTGGCCGCCCACCGGCGGCGTGATCACGCAGTGGGAAAACTTCGACGCCACGACGTATCGCCGCACGTTCACCGCCCACGTCACGATCGTCCCATAATCGCGTCGATGCCGTTCTCCGCGACAGATGCGAAGCGCGCAGCGGGTCGCCTCGTTCCTTCGGGAACGATCGGCGATCCCCTGCCGATCCTGAGTCCGCACCGCGAGCCCGCCGGCTGGTTCGTGCCGTTGCTCGACGACGACACGCTCCACGGGTTCATGCAATTCGATCGCGATCTCACCTTCCTGCGCGAAAGCAAATTTTCGAAACCGGTCGAGGCGCGAACATGGCTTGACGTGAAAACGATCGTCGATCGCGCACTGCAAACGTTTCGTGGTGCGCAACCAAACGACGATCCATTTCTCACGTACGACGCGAATGTCACACGCCTCGTGTGGGCCGTGCCGGTTGACGGCGGGACGATCTACGTCGCCGGCGAGTACGCGTATCAGGCCGCGACGTAGCGATTGCGACCGGAGCGCTTCGCTTCGTACAACGCCGCGTCCGCGTGACCGACGGTCTGCTCCCACGTCGCGTGACCCGGAAATGCCGACACGCCGATCGAGCACGTGCGCCGCAGCACAACACCATCCGGCAGCACGAACGCATGCGCCTCGATCGACGCGCGCAATTTCTCCGCGAGCTCCGGCGCGTTCGAGCGATCGACGAAACGCGCCACGACGAGAAACTCCTCGCCGCCCCAGCGCACGATGTAGTCGGATGCGCGAAACGCGTCGCGCAGCACCTGCGCGGTCTGCACGAGCACCGCATCGCCCGCGGCATGACCGTACGTGTCGTTAACGCTCTTGAAGTGATCGAGATCGACGAGCAGGAACACCAGATCTTCGCCCTTCCTCATCGCCAGCTCGACGTCAGGACGGATGGCCTGCTCGAGGAAGCGTCGATTGCGAAGACCGGTCAGCGGATCGGTAAGACTCGCCTCTTCGATCCGCGCATATGCGTCCTGCAATTCATTCGTGCGCTCGCGCACGAGGCGCTCGAGCTCGCGGCCGCGCATTTCGAGCGCGCGCACGCGCAACCGATAGGTTGCATATCCAACTGCGAACACGATGGCGACGAGGAGCAAGCGGAACCACCATGTCTCGTAAAAGGCCGGCAGCACGCGAATGGCAACGCGCAATTCGCGGCGGCTCCACGCGCCATCGCGATTCGTGCCCTGTACATGCAGCGTGTACGCGCCGGGACGCAGGTTCGTGTACGTGAGCGAGCGCCGCGTCGCATCCGCGGAGATCCAGCCGCGATCGTAGCCGTCGAGTTTGTATCGATAGAGATTGCGCTCCGGTGAGGTGAAGTCGAGCGATGCGAAGTCGAGACGAAATCCGCGTTCCGACGATTGCAACTCGAGCGATTGCGGCAACGCGCGCTCACGGCCATCGACGCGAAAAGATGTCGACACGATTGACGGCTCGTACGCCCACTTCGTCAGCGCGCGCGGTTGCACGACCAGCAATCCCTCGGGCGCGCCAAACAGCAGCGAACCATCGCTTGTCTTCGAGCGGCTGGCGATGAAATACGTGCGGAACTCAACGCCATCGCCGGAGCCGAGCTCGCGTGCGGCCCACGTGTTCGGATCGATGCGCAAGCGCGGCCCGATCCAGATGAAGCCCTGATCATCTTCGATGAGCGACTCGGCAGGCGTGGGCGGACGATGGATGCGATCGGCAACGCGAATGAATTTCGCGGACCGGCCATCCCACGACTCGAGCAGACATGCGCCGCCATTCGTGCCGATCCACAGTCGCCCGCGCGAATCGACGAGCAGATCCGGCACCCACTGATTCGGCAATCCTTCGGTGATGCGCGTGGCGATGCCGCGCTCCGCATCGAACACATTCAATCCCGCGTCGGTGCCGACCCACATGCGCCCGCTGTGATCGAACGCGATCGATTCGACCGCGTGACCGGAGAGCGTGTGCGGATCTTCGCGAACGTGACGATACGTCTTGATGCCGTTCGCATCGATGCGTGTCAATCCTTCTGCCGCACCAGCCCACAACTCACCGCGCGGTCCGAACGTCAACGCGCGAATCGCGCCGCCGGCGAGTCCGTCGTTCTTCGTGAAGACGCGATGCTCATCACCGAGGAATCGATGCAGATCGCCATTCAACGCCGCGACGTAGCGCGCACCATCGGCACTTTCGGCGAGACACGTGATCGCAGTACCGGGCAGCAGCGTGCGCGTGCGTTGTTCATTCGCGTCGAGCACATCGACGCCGTTGCCGTTCGTGCCGACCCAGATCGTGCCGTCGCGCATCTGCATCGCGCGCACGGGTGCGGGATGACTGAGTCCGCGCGGATTCGTCGGGCTGTAGCGAATCGAATGAAACGCTCGCGTCGATGGATCGTGTCGCGCGATGCCCTGTCCCCACGTCCCGACCCACATCACGCCGGAGCGATCGCGCAGCATCGAGCCGATGCGATCGCCCGGAATCGTGTTCGTGAGTGTTGCGTCGGATGCAAAGTGATTCGTGACCCGCAGCGTCGCGGGATCGACGACGTCGATGCCTGCGCCGAACGTCGCGATCCAGATCTCACGCGCGCTCGCCTGCACGAGCGCGTACGACCAGAAGTGACTGAGTCCTTCGATGCGTTGCGCGACGTTCGTTCGCGGATCGAAGACCCATGCGCCGGTTTCCGTCGTGCCGATCCAGATGCGTCCGCGATCGTCTTCGATCATGCGCCCGACGAACTGGCCCGCGAGCGATGGCACGACCGGATCGAAACCGCCATCACGAAAGCGCTGCAATCCCGCGCGCGTGCCGGCCCAGAGTTGTCCGCGCGAATCGACGAGCAGTCCGCGCGTACGATCGTCGGCGAGACTGCGCGGATTGTTCGGATCGTGGCGAAAGTGCGTCACGCGATGCGTGCGCGGATCGAGACGATCGAGGCCTTCCTGCGTCGCAATCCAGATGGTGCCGTCGCGATCTTCGGCGAGTCCTTCGACGCGCGTGTGCGCGAGACCGTTCCTGTGTTGCGTGAAGCGCTCGGTGCGAGGGTCGTACTCGATCACGCCGCCGGCGAACGTGCCGGCCCACACGCGCCCGTCACGACCGGCGAGCAACACGCGCACGTAACTCGCGCCCGGCGCAGGCGGATATCGGCGGAAATGTTGTCCATCGAATCGCACGAGTCCCGACTGCGTGCCCATCCAGATGAAGCCATCGCGATCCTGCACCAGCGCCGTGCACATATCCGCCGGGATGTCCTCGGGGATCAGCAATCGACGAAACGACAGCGCATCAACGCGCAGCGTTGCAACGATGAGGAGGATGAAGACGATTACGCGGCGCACAAACGCTGCGATTGTAGACGCCCGAAATGACGCGAGCGTTTACGGAAGGATTCGCCGAGCGCCTGCAAAGCGCACCGCGAAGTACGGCTGATCGAGACGATCCACTGTCACTTCGCGTCGCGTCGAGGCGGCGTGCACGAACTGGCCGTCGCCGATGTACAGGCCGACGTGCGAGATGCCGCGGCGGTATGTGTTGCGGAAGAACACGAGATCGCCGGGACGCATGTCCTCACGATCGACAGCGAAACCGGAGGTGAATTGCGATTCCGAGGTGCGTGGGAGGTGGATGCCGGCGGCCTCGTAGGAATAGCGCGTGAAGCCCGCGCAATCGAAACCGCGTTCCGTGATTCCGCCAAATCGATACGGCGAGCCGACGAGCGCCAGCGCGCGAACGAGGACCGGTTCGCCGATCGACGCCTGTAACGACAGGAGGACTGTGAGCAGCCCCGACAGCAACATCGGCGCGGATCGTATAAAACGTATGGCAACACATGCAACCCACGGTTCGGCAGAAGCTCGAGGCGTTCCTCAAACCGCTCTATCAGGATCTCGATGGCGTGAACCGCCTCGACGAGATCGAACGCATCGCGAAACTCGCTCGCAAACTCCATCGCGTGCCGAATGATCGCGCGTTCGAATTGCTCCTTCTCTTTCACGGCCTCGGCCGCTGGCTCGACAAAGTCGGCAACGCATCGCGCACCGCGCTCGCCGTTCCGGAAGTCAGCGAAACGGATTTGCGGCAGACGGCAATGTCGATCAAACGACTCGAACATCCGGTCACCGATGCCGAGCGCGCGGTCGCTGCTGCACTGCTGATCGATCAGGCAGGCGTGCGCGGACTCACCGAGCACTTCACACGTGCACGACGCGAAGGCAACTCGCTGATGGACGTGCTGCGCGGCGTGCTCTCGGACGTCGTCGTGCCGGAATGGCTTCCGCCGAATGCAGAGGCGTGGCTTCACGCGCGACGCGAAGCACGACGTGAAGTCTGCAAGCGATTGCTCGAAGAACTATCGCTTGACGACGCTCCGCAGGAACTTCGTTAACGCCGCGTAGACCGGCTTCGGCTGCTCCTCCCACGGAAAGTGGCCCGCATCGTCGATCATCATCAACGTCGATTGCAGAAACGTCGCATGCACTTCGTCGGCGGACGGCAGCGGATCCTGCTTGCCGTGAATCACGAGCACCGGCGCCGTGACTTTCTTCAGCGGCTCGCGCAAATCCATCCCCGCCATCATCTGCGGCGTCACCGCCCAGAACACCGCGTCGTTGAATGAATCGACATCGAGCGCATCCATCATCCGCTGCGCCTTCGCGCGATCCGCAAAATACGCCGGCGTCTTCGCGCGCGTGATCTCGAGAATCGCGCGCTTGCGATCCTCGCCCATCTTCGCGGACCACGCTTTCACCTTCGCGTTGTCTTCGTCGGTGAGTCGCGCGTTCAGGTTCTCGACAAACTTCGCGACCGTCGCGAGCGTCGGACCGCCGCTATCGATGAGCGCAAGCGCGTTCACGCGATCGGGATGCTCCGCCGCGTACATCATCGAGAGAATGCCGCCGAACGAATGTCCGACGAGCGTGAGCTTCTTGACCTTCAACTCGCGACGCAGCGCTTCTAGATCGGAGACGAGCGTCTTCAGCGCGTGCGTCTCGAACGTGATCGTCTCCATCTTCGACGCGCCGGTTCCGCGCTGATGAAAGAGGATGACTTTGTACTTGCCCTTCAACTCCTGCGCGACCGGCTCGAGATACCCGGGCGAAAAACCAGGACCGCCCGCGAGCATCACGACCGGCGCACCGTTGCCGATCGCGTCGTAATGCAAAACCGTGCCGTCGTCCGCCTTGAATGTCGCGGCGAACGTCGGCAGCGCAAGAACCAGAAGCAACACGAAACGTCGAAGCATCATCAGATAGTAACGGAGCGCATACTGGATCATGCGAAACGCCGTCCTCGGGTTCGTCCTCTTCGCATCGACGCTGACCGCAGAACAACCGCAGCAGGTCACGATCAACCTCTCCGAATACGAAACGATGCGCACGGCGAACGAAACGCCGTCCGCGACCGTGATCGATTCGATCCTGCTCGCCGGCTCGTTCCGCGATCTCACGATCACCTTCAGCGGACGCACGACCGGCAAACGTCCGCAGGTCAGCGCGCTCGAGCAGACCAGCGACGTGACGATCTACAACTGCAAAGGCGACGGCCTCGTCTCGCGTACGACGAAAGGCACGTTCGCGCTGATTCCGCTCGCGCCAGCGTTCAACGTGACGTGCGATCTGCGCATCAGCGGCAGCGACCGCGTGCAGATGCATGCATCACAATCCGTGCTCGCGGTGCGCGCGGCGGTGACGGACGGTGAGCTCGTCGGCGGCGACGAAGATGCGAACGGCGCGCGCGATTACACGCTCGTGCGTCATGTACTCGCGGGCACCGGCGAAACGCTCGCCGCAACCGCGACTGGACGCTATCTCATCACGCTCCTTCCCGATGCAACGCGCTTTCGCTACGCGATCGACGTACACAATCCGAATCGCACGACGTCGACGCTCGAACTGAAGCTGCAATCGAACGAACATCTGCAACAGATCGATTCGGCGGCTCCGTACGAAGTGCGCGACGGCGTTTACGTCTTCTCGATTCCGCCCGGCGATTCGACGATCACGACGACCGGCGAATTGCGCGGCACGTCGTTCGTTGCGCCGGTGACCGCGAGTCTGCAGTACCTCGTACTCGAATCGCATCCGCTGCTCCGCCCTACCGTCGAGACTCCCGCGAAGCGCATCTCCCTCGGCGAGACCGGCGTCACGCCGCAGTATCGCGGCGCACTCGCATTCGAAACCGGCACCGCGCGCATCACGTGGAAGGTCACGCGACTCGAAGCGTTGCACGCGATCAGTTACGCGGTGAACACGGCCACGCATCGCTTGTTCGTTCCGATCGATGGTCCGATCCTCGGCGAGACGACTTACGCGTTGCGCAACGAAGGCGCCGCGGAATTGCTCGTGCCTCCACAACCGGAGCCGACGTACGTCAGCTTCGACAATCAGCCAGTGCTGATGACGAAGAACGCGAAGGGCGAGCTCGCCGTGCCGCTGTCGCAGGGCGAGCAACAAGTGTTGGTGCAACATCGTCAGCCGTTGAAGCGCGCCGCCGGATTCGCGTTCGGATCGATCGTCGTCCCGCAGCTCGATGTCCCGGCGACGAATACGAATGTGAATCTCAGCTACCCGGGACAATGGGTTCCGCTGTACGAGCAGTTTGCGTCCCGCGCAACCTTCTGGACGCCGGACGCGCAGCAGATTCTTTTGTTCCTGCTCTTCGCGATCTGGCTCGAGCGGTTGCTGTGCTGGGCCGGATTCACCGCGCGCACGCGATTCACGATCGCACTGCTGCTCTCGTTCGCGTCCGGAATCGTCGGCACGTTGATGATTTTCACCGCGCTGTTCTGTCTCGCGATGACGGTGATGTGGGTACTGACTCTTCCCACACAACGACGCGTGGCATTTGCCGCGATCGGCGCCGTCGGTGCGATCGTGCTGTTCGTCGCGTACATCGGTTCCGGCTTTGTCGGAAAGAAGGAAGAGTACGCGACCACGAGCTATGAGCCGGCGCGAAACGTCGTTACCGACACCGCGGGTGCAGACGCGCCGGCGAAAACGACTGACGCCGAGCAGCCCGCATATCAAGGCCTTCCCGCAAAGTTCACACTGCCCAACGGCGAACGTTGGACCTCGTTCTCGCAGGAACTGCTGCGCACCGATCGCCAGCAATCCGTGACGCTCGTCGCGATCTCGTTGCTGTCCGCAAATCTCATTGGACTCGCGATTGCGCTCACACCGCTGCTGTTGTTGTGGAGGAATCGCGCAAAGGTTCTCGCGTTGAAGGAGAGGATCGGAGCGGCAAGCGCTCAGCCGGCAGAGAGTACCGCCGCAACGGAATGAGCTTTAGCGCACCGCGCGAATCAGCGCTTCCATGTGCTGCAGGTACTTCTCGAACGCTTTCTTCCCGGCGTTCGTGAGGGAGAACTCGGTTTTCGGCACGCGGCCTTCGAATGACTTGCGGCATTCGACGTAGCCCGCTTCTTCGAGCTTGCGCGCGTGTACGCTCACGTTGCCATCGGTCGTTTTCAGGATCGCCTTCAGCTCGTTGAATGTGAGCGTCGGAGTGACCGCGAGGGCGCTCACGATGCCGAGGCGCATCTTCTCGTGGATCAGGCGATCGAGATCCGTGACGTCGGCTTTGACCGCCACCATCTCGACTTTTTTCGCTGCGCTCGATTTAGCCACCGTATCTCCTTGCGATGATCGCACCGAACAGCACGTGCAGACCACCGAAACCCACGCCTAACAGCGCGTTCGCCACGTTGAAGCTCACGAAACAGGCGGCGGCGCCGAGGAGCATGAAACAGATGCCCATCACCGGCACCACGCGAATCGAAAACGCGCCGCTGCTCACAAACGACGTTCCGTACAGCAACAGCCACGTCGCGGGCATCGCCGAGTACAGCTCCGCGCGTGCGAGCACGAGCGTGAGAATCGCGCCGGTGATCAGCGGCGCGAAGTAACTCGTGAAAAAGCGTCGTACCGTTTTGTCGCGCAGCGTCACGCCGCCGCGCCGCGCTTTGAGCACCATCGTGATCGCGCCGGCCGCGGCCGCGAACACCGCGTCCGCGAGCCAGATCAACATCCACGTACTTTCTTGTTTCCCGAATGAAACGATTGCCGCCAAAACTGCACTACATCCAATGACGACTCCGCCCCATCCGGGAATCGACGTGAACGTGCCGGCACGCTCCATCGTCTCGCGGATGTAGCGGAGATTGCGCAGTGCATGCTCGTGGATCGGAGCCGGCTCGCTCATTCGTACAGAGTCTATCGTGCAAATTTGTGCGGCAGCTCACGGCCGCGTGCGGTTTCGAAACGTAACTTGCTGCGTTGGGTCGCGGATTCGCAATGTAAAATAACCCGCAAGTTCGAGGAGGCCCCCTTAGATGCGTACTGCCGTAAGTACCTTTCTGTGCATTCTTTTGCTCGCAGGCACCGCCAGCGCCGCGACCTTCGGCCGCGTGAGCGATCGCGACATCCTCGAGCGCGCGGATGTGGTGGTCGTCGCGACGGTCGTGGATTCGGTCTCACGTGAGACGGCGGATCGCGCGATCGTCACCGACTCTCGACTGCAGGTCGAAGACGTATTGAAAGGTGTCGCGGGCTCGACGATCACTGTCACCGACTTCGGCGGGTTCGTGAATGGACGCGGCATCGTGGTGCCTGGATCCGCGAGCTACACACCTGGTGAGCGCGTCCTCGTCTTCCTCCATGCGAATGCGGACGACTCGTACACCACCGCATTCATGGCGTTAGGCCGGTTCCGCTTCGCGCAACAGAAGAATGGCCGCGCCGTGCTCGTGCGCGATGAAGACGGGATTCAGGTCGACGCAGACGATGCGTTCGAGCCCAAGCCCGCGGCAGAATTCATTCAGGCAATTCGCGGCGGCGACGGAGAAAAAGCTTCACGCCTCCTCGTGAAGACCGACTCGAATGTCCCGGAGAAAATCGAGTCGAACGGCTCTCCGTCCGCATACGTCATTCGCACCGCGGCGGCGCAGGGCAGCAACCCATTGCGTTGGAACTGCCCCGGCAACTGCTCGGTGCAATTCACGATCAACGGCGTGCAGGCCTCGAACAACGTGCTCAACACGCCCGCCGCGATCGAAGCCGCATTCAATTCGTTCAACAATCACGCGGACTCGACGCTGAATCTGTCGACGAACAATCTCGGGAACGACACGAACTACACGAACGATGACGAGAACGATCTCGTCTTCGATTGGAACGGCACCAGCCCGCACCCGAGTTGTCCCGATGCCGAAGGCTGCGGCATCGTCTACTTCAACGGCCCGCCGTTCACGCACACGTTCCGCAGTGAATTCTTCTGGAGCATCGTTTCGGCGGACGTCATCATCAAACACAGCAACTCGATGACGCAGACGGTGTTCGAGGCAATCCTCGGACACGAAGTCGGCCACGCGCTCGGATTGCGTCACGCGAATCAGGGCACGCCGTCCGGCACATCCTCGACGGCGCTGATGTACTCCACGGTGCCGACAAACAACGGCGCGACACTTCGCTCGTGGGACAAAGAAGCGCTCGCCGAAGTTTATGGCGCGGGATTGCCGTGTCAGAACGTCGCCATCACCGGCACCTCCGGCGGCGGCACCGTCAATGCCGGAAGCAACAAACAACTCTCCGTCACCGCGACGGGCACCGCGCCCTTCACATATCAGTGGTACGAAGGCACGAGCGGCGACACGTCGAATCCCGTCGGTACGAACAGCAACTCGTACACCGCGACGAACATCACCACGCCGCGCAACTACTGGGTACGCGTGTCGAACAGTTGTCCGTCGTCCGCGAACTCCGCGACCATCGCGATCGCCGTCAACGCATGCGAGCCGCCGAACATCGTCACGCAGCCGCAGAGCGTACAGATCACGTCGGGTAACACCGCAACGCTGTCCGTTCAGGCGACTGGCGATCAGCCGCTCAGCTACAAGTGGTACCGCGGTCCGGTCGGTGACACGACGAATCTCGTCGGCACCGCGAGCTCGTACACCACACCCGCGCTCACGCAAACCACCAGCTACTGGGTGCAGGTGATCGCCAACTGCGGCGCCACGAAGAACAGCACCGGTGCGACCGTCACCGTCGGCGCGTGCACCGCTGCGAGCATCACCACGCAGCCCGCGAACGCCAGCATTCCGTTGAACCAGACCACCGTCCTCAGCGTCGTTGCTGGCGGGACGTCGCCGTTCACCTATCAGTGGTATCAGGGCGACTCCGGCAACGAATCGCAGCCGATCGCGGGCGCGACGTCATCGACATACTCCGCTGGTCCGTACGCGACCGCGGGCACGTTCAAGTTCTGGGTGAAAGTCTCGAACGCGTGCGGACAACCGGTGAACAGCACCACCGCCACCGTCATCGCCGCGACGTGCGTTCCCGTCACGATCGGCGCGCAGCCGACGAACGTGAACGTCGGCATCGGTCAGGGCGCGACGCTCAACATCACCGCGGAAGGCACGGGGCCGTTCACGTATCAGTGGTACCAGGGCGACGCGGGCAACGAAGCGCAGCCGATCAACGGCGCCACGAGCGCAACGCTGCCCGTCGGTCCGTTCAACACCTCCGGCACGTACAAGTACTGGGCGAAGGTCTCGAACAATTGCGGCGATCAGCCACGAACGGTCAACAGCTTGACCATCATCATCACGGTGGCGTGTGCCGAAGCATCGACGCCGAAGATTGCAGCACCGGCGGCTTCGTTCTACAGCCTCGCCTACGACGTCCAGTGGACCGGCGACCTCGGCGTCACTTCCACGTTCGAACTGCAGGAATCGACCAACGATGCATTCACGCAGAACGTGAAGAACTACACGGTGACCGGCGCGAAGAAGAAGCAGATCCTCGCGCATCTCGAGATCGCGACCGACACGCGCTTCTACTACCGAGTGCGAGGCATCAACTCCTGCACCGGCGTTCCGACCGCGTACTCCGTTCCGACATCGACCATCGTGACGCGCCCGCTGCCTGCGGACAGCACGTCGTTCTCAATGAGCATCCCCGAGGGGACGAACCAGTCGGTGACGCAGGAGATGCTGGTTCCAGGCTTCGGTGAAACCGCGACGAACGGCGACACCTTCTCGATTCAGATCGACGTTCCGTGGATCACCGTCTTCCCGCAAACGGGTGCACTCAGCGCCGGCGGCACCAGCGTGCAGTTGACGATCAATCCTGCATCGCTCGATGTCGGCACCACCACCGGCACGATCATCATCACGCGCACGCAGCCATCATCCGGAAAATTCACCACGAACGGCTCCACCGCCGCATCGCTTCCCTTCTCGCTCAGCCTCGTCACGCCAGTCACGCCGACTCCGCGCAGCGCGGCGCCCGCGGGCACCATGCTCATCCCGGCCGTCGCGCACGCGGATGGCGTCGGCACTCGTTTCCAGTCCGACGTTCGCATCGTCAACGTCTCGAACGACGAGATCGAATACGAAATCTCGTTCACCCCCTCCGGTCAGAACGGCACGCAGGTCGGCAAACAAACGACCGTGAGAATCGCCGGCAACGACGTCATGTCGTTCGACGACATCGTGAAAGCGTGGTACGGCGCCGGCGTGCTCGGCGAGTTCGGCGTCGGCACCATCGAGATTCGCCCGCTCAACGGCGCGAACCCGCTCGCCACCTTTGCGTCCAGCCGCACGTACGCGGTGGAGCAGCGCGGGACATACGGACAATTCATCCCCGCGATTCCGCTCGAGAACTTCATCGGCAACATCGGCAGCGACTCGCTTGCGAAGATCTCGCTGCAACAGGTCGCGAACAGCGCCGCGTATCGCACGAACTTCGGTCTCGTCGAAGGCTCCGGCCTCGGCGCCACCGCGCTCGTGAAACTCTTCGACGGCAACAACACGCTATTGAAAACCGTCGAACGCTCGTTGCAGCCGTACGGCCACGAACAGCTCGCCTTCTCGCAGCTCTTCGGCAACGTCGCCGTCGATGACGGACGCATCGAAGTCACTGTCACCTCCGAAGGCGGCAAAGCCTCCGCATACGCATCCGTCATCGACAACGCGACGAGCGATCCGCTGCTCGTCATTCCCGAGCAGGCACTGCGCAGCGCGTCGAAGCGTTACGTCGTGCCGGGTGTCGCGGAGCTCGACAACGGTCCCGCATCGAACTTCCACAGCGACATGCGCGTGTACAACGCCGGCACGGAAGACGTGACGGTCACGCTGAACTACTACCCGCAATCCGGCGACGCCACCGCGCGTCCGCAGTCCGTGCAGCGCACGATCGGCGCCGGCAAAGTCACGGCCATCGACAACGTCCTGCCGAATGTGTGGAGCCTCAATCGCACCGGCGGCGCCGTGACGATCGATACCGCGAACGATGCATCGCTCGTCGTCACCGCGCGCACGTACAGCCGCGATGAAGCGAACGGCACATACGGTCAGTTCATCCCTGGCGTGACATCGCAGAACGCGACGGGTGTGGGCCAGCGCGCGCTCGAAGTGCTGCAACTCGAACAATCCGATCAATACCGCACGAACCTCGGCCTCGTCGAAGTCACCGGTCAGCCCGCGCGCATCGAGATCACCGCGCAGAAGCCGGACACGAAGACCACCGCGGTCACGGCGTACGACATGAAGCCGAACGAGTTCATTCAGTTCAATCGCATCTTCCAGTCGATGGGCCTGCCGACGGTGTACGGCGGCCGCGTGTCAGTGAAGGTGCTCGACGGAACGGGACGCGTTGCGGCTTACGGATCAGTAGTGGACAACCGCACCGTCGACCCGACGTACGTTCCAGCGCAATAAATGTCATCCCGAGCGTAAGCGAGGGACCTGGTCGGGCGGGCGGCACGGGATCGTGCCCCCACCCAGGTCCTTCGCCACGCTCACAATGACGCGTCTTTATCCAAGAACCACCACGTCTCCACACCTTCCGTCACCTGCGTGATCGGAAACTGCGCGCCGTTGCGAATGTCGGCGATCACCTTCGCCTTCGACGATCCCGACACCATCACGATTCTCTGCTTCGCCGCGCGAATCACCGGCTTCGTGATCGTCACGCGCCACTGCTCGAGGCGCGGCACGTAAACCTCCGTCGCGATGCCATCTTCGATATCGATCGCACCGGTGCCGGGAAACAGCGACGCGGTGTGGCCATCGTCGCCGCAACCAAGCAACACGAGATCGAGATCACCGATCGCGAGCTCGTGCCATTCCGCTTCGAACTTGCGCGCCGTCGCCGCGGGATCATTCAACGACGTGTCGAATGAAAGCCACCGATCCGGAACGCCATTCGCGAACAACGTGCGCTCGATCATCGCCGTATTCGATTGCGGATCCGACTTCGGCACATAACGTTCATCGACGAGCACCCACGTCACATCGTGCGGGAGTGACGCGCTGAGAATCTCGTACAGACGCTTTGGCGTCGAACCGCCGGTGAGACCGATCGACTTCGCGTTGCTCATGCGAATCGCGCGCGCCGCCGCCTGCGAAAGATCTTCGAGCGTTTCGAAGATGCGCAGATTCATCGCGCCAGTCTCCGCGCGATCTTCAGCGTCTTGAGATACACGCGGTCCGCTTCCGGACGCTTGAGCAATCGCACGATCAGATCTTCCGGCTTCTGCGCGAGCGCGCGCGTCACGCAATCGAGTTGCGTCTCCGTTCCATCCGAACGCGCGATCACGACGCCGTGATCGCCATCGCGACGAATGATCGCGATCGAACCATCATCGCAATGGATCTCGACCGCGACGATGCCACGCGCATCGCCTTCGCTTGCGAACTCGAACGGCAACTCTATGCCGAGTTGCGATGTCATCCAGGCGACGTACAACAGCGCTTGCGAGAGATCGGCGAACTCCGCGCCACCGCCGCTCATCACGCGGATCACCTGAATGCTGCGCAAACGCTCGCGCATCGCAGGCGGATCGAACAACGCCGCCGTCGCCGCGCGCCACTCTTCGATGCGTGCCCAGTTCAAATCCGCGGGCGCGGTCGTGGTCTGCTCCGCGATGCGCGACACGAGCTCGAGATCCGTTCCGCCATTGAATTGCGCGGAGTCGACGATCAATCGATCCGCGGGATCGAGCAACGTCTCGACGTACTCGTGTTGCCGATCCGGAAGATCGCCAACCCACCACACCGCGACCGGCATGTCCGGCAACAACAACGCTTTCACCAGCGGCGGCACGTGATTCACGCGCTCGCCCGAAGCCACGATCGAAACTTCCTCGGAGCAAACCTGCTTCTGACCGCCGCCGACGAGATGACAGTTCGCGGAGATCCACGACGAGATCTCCCCTTCCTGTTCATTCGGATCGGCGTGCACGATGATCGTGCGTTGCGGCACCGCGGCGCTCGCGCGTGCAAGCACCTCGGTCGCGCGCGCCTGTTCCTGCGAGCTCCACGTATGTGCGATCACGTTCCACAGCGCGGCCTTCGTCACCGCGCGATCTTTGTCCTGCTGTTCCGCGCGCCAAAGATCCGCGAGCTCTTTCTCGATCTTCGTGACATCGACCGCGACGTCATTCATGGCCGTCGCCATTTGCGTCCATCCTTTTCGATCAACGCGTCTGCAGTTTCCGGTCCCCACGTTCCGGCTGCGTACGGCTCGGGCTGTCCTTCGGCGTCCCACTGCTTCAGCAACGGATCGAGCCACGCCCACGCCGTTTCGATCTCATCGCGACGCGCGAACAACGTCGCATCGCCGAGCATCGTCTCGAGCAACAGTCGCTCGTATGCTTCCGGCGGCTCCGCGCCGAACGACGTCGCGTAGCGAAACTCCATCGTCACCGGCGCCGTTCGTACCGCCGGTCCTGGCAACTTCGAATCGAACTTCAGCGAGATGCCTTCATCGGGCTGAATGCGAATCGCAAGCACGTTCGCGTGCATCTTCAACCCGAGTCTGCTGAACAGCGGATACGGCGCAGGACGGAAGTGAATCGAGATGTCCGTCACGCGCTTCGGCAGACGCTTGCCCGCGCGCACGTAGAACGGCACATCGGCCCAGCGCCAGTTGTCGATGAACACCTTCATCGCGGCGTACGTTTCGGTGCGCGAATTCGGATCGACCTTCTCTTCGCTGCGATACGCCGGCGCTTCCTCGCCTAACACCGATCCTTCGGTGTACTGACCGCGCACCGCTTCTTCGATCGGACGCAGTGCACGCAGCACCTTCACCTTCTCGTCACGCACCGCATCGGCTTCGAACGCCACCGGCGGCTCCATCGCCACGAGCGACACGAGTTGCAGCATGTGATTCTGCAGAATGTCGCGCGTAATGCCGGCGCTGTCGAAGTAACTGCCGCGCTTCTCGACGCCGATCGACTCCGCGACCGTGAGCTGGACGTGGTCAATGTATTGACGATTCCAGAACGGCTCGAAGATCCCGTTCGCGAATCGCAGCACCAACAGGTTTTGCACGGTCTCTTTGCCGAGGTAGTGATCGATGCGGAACACCTGTCGCTCGCGAAATGCAGAGACCGCGACACGATTGAGCTCGCGCGCCGTCGGCAGATCGCGGCCGAACGGCTTCTCGATGATCACGCGCGTGAACGGCCCGCCGCGCTCGGGATCCGTGATCATCTCCTCGGCCGACAAGAACTCCGCAATCGTGCCGAAGAACTGCGGCGGTACCGCGAGATAGTAGATACGACGTCCTGCCGTGCCGCGCGTGCGATCGAGCTCCGTGAGTCTCGCCTTCAATCGCGAATACGCTTCGGGCTCGCCGAACTCGCCGCGCACGTAGAACAACCCCTTCGCAAAGTTGTCCCAGATCGCATCGTCGACGGGACGCGTGCGCGCGTGCTCATCGCATGCAGCGCGCATCGCTTTGCGGAATTCGTCATCCGACATTTCCGCGCGCGCGATGCCGACGATCGTCTGACCAGGCGGCAGCAGTCCCTCGTGTGCGAGCGAGTACAAACCTGGAATCAGTTTGCGTTGTGTGAGATCGCCGGACGCGCCGAAGATCACGAGGCAGGAAGGCTCCGGGACTCGTTCCTGCTCGAGCCCTTCGCGAAGCGGATTGACGTCCATGGCAGTGAATTCTATGTCCTGTCCGTGCGAGTGAACGTCGCTCGCCGCCGTACTGGCACGCCGATGGTAAGCTCCGCCGCGCTATGACCTGGCAATACGTTCCGCGCGTCGCTGTCATTCAGGGAGTTCGCACTCCGTTCGCGAAATCGGGCACGCATTACGCCCGCCTCACCGCTCTCGACCTCGGCAAGCTCGCCGTCGCAGAGCTCGTGCAGCGTTCCGGAATCGATCCGAACGAAGTGCAGGAAGTCGTGTTCGGCAACGTCATCCCCTCGGTCAAAGCGCCGAACATCGCGCGCGAAATCGTGCTCGGCACCGGACTCCCGCGAAAGATCCCCGGCTACACAGTCGGCAAAGCGTGCGCATCGGCGAACCAGGCCATCACCTCGGGATCTGATTTGATCGCGCGCGGCTACGCTGACGTGGTGATCGCAGGCGGAGCGGAATCGCTCTCCGACGTTCCCATCCTCTTTTCGAAGAACTTCTCCGAAGCGCTCGTCGGTGCGAGCAAACAGAAAAGCGTTGGCGGCAAACTCGGTGCGTTCTCGAAGATCCGGCCGAAAGATCTCGCGCCCGACACTCCGGCGATCGCGGAGTCGACGACCGGACTGACGATGGGTGAATCCGCCGAGAAGATGGCCAAGGCGAACGGCATCACGCGCGAAGAGCAGGACAAGTTCGCGATGCAAAGCCATCATCGCGCCGCGGCCGCGACGGCGAGCGGACGATTCAAAGATGAAGTGATGACCGTCATCGTGCCGCCGGGTTACGACAACATCGTCGAGACCGACAACCTCGTGCGCGGCGATACGACGCTCGAAGCACTCGCGAAACTGCGTCCTGTCTTCGATCGCAAATATGGCACGATCACCGCCGGCAACGCCTCACCTCTCACCGATGGCGCCGCGGCCGTGATGCTGATGTCCGAGGACAAAGCGAAAGCGATGGGCCTCAAGCCGATCGGCTTCATCAAGAGCTACGCGTACGCGGCGACCGATCCGTTCGATCAATTGCTGCAAGGTCCCGTCTTCGCGCTGCCCACCGCGCTCGAGCGCGCGAAGGTGAAGCTCGAAGACATCGGCGTGATCGAAATGCATGAAGCCTTCGCCGCGCAGGTCCTGTCGAACATTCAATGGATCGGCTCGAAGAAAATCGCGCAGGAGAAACTCGGCCGCAGCGAACCGATCGGTCAGATCGATCCGGAGAAGATCAACCTCACTGGCGGCTCGATCGCGTTAGGCCACCCCTTCGGCGCAACCGGCGCGCGCATCGTCACGAGCGTGTGCAATGAGCTCCAGCGCACCGGCCAGCAGTACGGTCTCGTGACCGTCTGCGCCGCGGGCGGAGTGGGCGTTGCGATGGTGCTCGAGCGCGAATAGTCCACCCTTCGTAGAAGCATTGCGCAATCCCAAAACTCCGAGGTAGCCTCGGTCGCGGCGGAGTTGTTGACGATGAGCGAACAGGAATTGAAGGAGTGGATTCAGGCAGGGTTTGATCGCATCGATCGGCGCTTCGATCAGGTTGATCAGCGCTTCGATCAGGTTGATCAGCGTATCGACAAAGTTGATCAGCGTATCGACAAGGCCGACCAGCGCTTCGACAAGGCCGACCAGCGCTTCGATAAGGCCGACCAGCGCTTCGATAAGGTCGACCAGCGCTTCGATAAGGTCGACCAGCGCTTCGACACCTTTGAGCAGCGCATCGATCAACGCTTCACCGATCTCCGCGATGAACTCGATTCCCGCTTCGGCGCGGTGCATCAGGAACTCAACCTGATCTACAAGATGGCGCACAAGAACGGCATCACGCTGGAGCGTTTGAGCAGCACTCTCCAATACATCAATGAAGGCGAATCACCCGCGCTTGCAGAGCGCGTCGCGAATCTCGAACGGCGCGTTGCATTCTTAGCGCGCCGCCGCCGCTAATCACCTTCCCAAGCTGCTCGTTGTTCATGTGTCTTATGCCGAGGTAGCCTCGGATTCATGACGCCCGAACAACGAATCATCGCGCTCAAAGAACGATTGAACCCGATTCGTGAACATGTCGACAATGCATTTGCGGAGCTTAATCGGCAGGAAGCGCGGATACGCGTCCAGGTGAGAACGATCGAGATCTACGCCAGCAAAACACGCCACGTCATTCTCGAAGCGCTCTCCGAGATCCGGCACATCGAGACCGAGCTCGCCTCGCTCAAAGCGGCAGCCAGTACGACACCTTCACTAAAAACACGTCGTGCGACGGGGCGGTCGAGATCGCGCGCAAGTCGCGATTGATACGCAGGTTGCCGAGCGGCACGACATCCGCGCGGTTCTCGTTCCACACCACATACAACGCCGATCCCGGTCGGAACTCCCATCGCACCACCGCGCTGCCGCGCACGCTGCGGAAGTTGAAATCGCGATCGCTCACGGCGCCGTCGTAGCGTGTGTAGTCGGCAGTGCGTGCGGCGACGAGCGAGTGGTAATCGTGGTAGTCGCCGGATGCGATGAATGGCTGCATGTAGAGTTGGAACGACAAGCGCGAATTCAGCGTCCAGTCGACGCGCGTCGCCAGCTCGAACGAGCGCTGATCGAGATCCGCGAACACGTAGCGCCGACCATACGTCTCCGTCGCGCTCGCGTCGTTCTGCGCGAACAAATACTGCACGTGGTCGTACGAGCGCGAGAAATACGGCTGCACGCTGAGCAGCAGATTCGAGATCGGACGCGCGCTGAGCGTGATGCCGCCGTCGTGCACATACGATCCATCACCATCGCCGACGAAGTGACCGTTGATCGTGAAGAAGAAGCGCTTGCGACTATCGCTGCCGAGGGAGACGTCTGAGGTCCATGATTGTTGCGTGCGCACGATCGGACCACCGCGCGTCAGTCGATCATTGAACGATCCCGGCGACCAGAACAACGCGCCGCGATACTCCCAGAAACTCTGCAGCGATCCGAACGCATCAACGAACGCGCCGCGCTCGATCGTGTCGCCGTCGAAGTTGCGATTCTGCCAGACGCCGATCCATGTATTCCGCTCGCGGAACAACTTTGACGGCGTCTCGTTCACGTACTGCATCAGCGCGTGCGACGAGATGATGTCGGTGCGCTGCATGAATCCCGCGTCGTTCGTTTCGAAGCCCGGCGAGTACGCCTGTACCTGCACGTTCGGACGCCAGCGGCCGGTGTTCTTCGACAGCATCGCGCGTCCCGACCATCCACTCAGCGCCGTGCGCGTCGGATCGAACGTCACGTGATTCGCATCCGGTCGTTGGTAGTAGCGCGCAGACGACGATTGCGTGAGCGCCATCGCTTCTTCGCTGCCGCTCACACGCGACATCGTGCCGGTCCACTCGAGCACCCACGACTTCTGTGCGAATTGTGTGTAGCCGTCGACGCCTGCCGTGAGCGCGTTCTCGCGCAACGCCGACAACTCTTCGGCAAGCTGTCGATTCACGGACGTCACGAGAAACCCAACGCGCGAGTCGTCGCCGATCTCCCGCGTTGCACGCGTGACGAAGTAGTTCGTCATCGGCTCGACATGACGTCGTGCGCTGTCGCCATCGTCATCAATGAACAGCGCGCGCTCGGTATCCGTCAATGCGTTCAGCACACCGATCGACCATCGCCCGATCTTGCCCGTGACTTTCGCGGCGCCAAGGATCGTCGTGTCGGACGGAGACGCGACGAAGTCGGCGTCGATGGATCCTTGCGGCGAACGGCCGATGCGCCGCGAATAAAACACGCGCGGCGTCTCGAAGAAATTGAAGTGACTGCGCGCGGGCGAATCGCCGTACGCGAAGATGTTCAATCCCTCGGTGAAGAACGGGCGCCGCTCCGGATAGAACGTTTCAAACTGACTGAGATTCACGACCGCGGGATCGACTTCGACCTGCCCGAAATCGGGATTGATCGTGCCCGTCAGCGTGAGCGTCGACGTCAGCGCGTATTTGAGATCGAGTCCTGCATCCGCGCGTTGATCGCGTGAGTCGATCAACGGATTCGCACGATCCGCACGCGTCAGCACATCCGCGCGCGCAACCGCGTACGGCACGACTTCGAGTGGGCGCTCGCGACGAATGCCGTCCAGTCCGGTGAGATCCGCGAAGTGCGACACGAATCCCGTATCACCCTTCGGCGTGTTGACGATGCGCACCCACTCGTTATTGCGCACCGTGCGCCGCGTAACGTTGAGGCCCCACGTGTGCGACGGCTTGTCGGGAAAGCGCAGTTGCGAAAACGGGATGCGTACTTCCGCGATCCAGCCATCCGCAACGATGCGGCATTTCGATTCCCACACGCCGTCCCAACTGATGTCTTCGCCGATGTCGTTGAAGAGAATCGTATCGACCTGCATGTCCGATGGCGTCACCGTGAATGCATTGCCCGACAAGCGATCGTGCTGCGTGTCGATGTTGATCGAGAGAAAGTCGTATTGCAGGAACGTGTCGCGGCGTCCAAGGAGCGCGCTGGGGCGCTCGGGGTCTTCCATCTTCGCGCCGAAGTAAATCGCATCGTCGTCGTACAGCACGCGCAGACTCGTGCGCATCGTTCCGGGCTCGCCGTCGTGCGGATCGTGTTGCGTGAAGTCTGTGAACTCCGGCGCGCTCTGCCACGCGGGATCCGAGAGATCGCCGTCGATGCGCACCGCACTCGTGGCGCGCACGGCGGTGAGCGTAGGGCGATCGGGCCAGTTTGCAGCACGTGCAAATGGCGCACAGAGGACGAGCACAGCGAGAACGATTCGACGAGTCATTGTTTGTGCGGCGGAGGGTAGCAAACGAGGACGCGTGCAAACGCAACAGAACGAACGCAAAGCCGGTACGACCGGCAACGCTGGTTGCTTCGCTGAGGCACGTACGGTCGCTTCGTCGCTACGGTCGTCGATCGTTGCTGCAGCGACCTAAACGAGAAATACCGGGTCACGACGACCGCACCGACGGAGTAGCCGTACGTGCCTCAGCGGAGCAATCAACGCTGCCGGCCGTGCCGTACATGCCTTAGCGAAGCAACCAACGCTGCTGGCCGTGCCGGCCCGGTCGTACCGGCGCTGTTAAACTTCGCGCGTGGAAGTTCGCGCCGTTTGCCCTCACGATTGTCCCGACACCTGCTCGATGCTCGTCACCGTCGAGAACGGCCGTGCGGTTCGCATGGCTGGCGATCCGAATCACCCCGTCACGCGCGGATTCCTCTGCACCAAAGTCGCGAAGTACATCGAGCGCACCTACCACGACGGACGTTTGCTCTACCCGCAGATTCGCGTCGGCGCGAAAGGCGAAGGCAAATTTCGCCGCGCCACGTGGGACGAAGCCCTCGAATTGATCGCGACGCGATTACAGCAGGTCATCAGCACAGATGGCTCGCAGGCAATCCTGCCGTACAGCTATGCCGGAACGATGGGACTCCTTCAGGGCGAATCGATGGATCGCCGGTTTTTCCACCGCATCGGTGCGTCGCTCCTCGATCGCACGATTTGCGCAAGCGCGGGCGCGGAAGCACTGAACGTCACCTACGGCACGCGCATGGGACCCGATCCCGAGACCATCGGCAACGCGCGCCTCGTGATCCTATGGGGCACGAACACACTCACCTCGAATCCGCATCTCTGGCCGTTCGTGCGCGAAGCGAAAGCGAACGGCGCAAGCGTCATCTGCATCGATCCACTGCGCACGCGCACCGCGGCTGCGAGCGATGAGCACATCGCGATTCGTCCCGGCACCGACGCTGCGCTCGCGCTGTCGCTCATGCACGTGCTCTTCCGCGACAATCTCGAAAATCGCGAGTACCTCGATGCGATGACCCTCGGATGGGAAGCTCTGCGCGAACGCGTGCTCGCCGACTACTCGCCTGCCCGCGTCGCGAAGATCTGCCGCATCTCCGTCGAAACGATCGAAGAGCTCGCGCGCCGTTACGCGCACACGCGACCGACATTCATTCGCGTCAACTACGGTCTGCAGCGACACGCCGGCGGCGGTTCCGCCGTACGCGCGATTTCGTTGCTGCCCGCGATCACCGGCGCATGGAACGACGATGGCGGTGGCGTGTTGCTCTCGACATCCGGAACATTTCAGCGACTCGACACGAAGTCGCTGCACCGGCTTGATCTCTCGCCTGCCGGTACGCGCACGATCAACATGTCGCAGCTCGGCGATGCGTTGACGAAGGTCGCGAATCCGCCGGTGAAAGCGATGATCGTCTACAACTCGAATCCCGCTGCGGTTGCGCCGGATCGTGAGAACGTACTGCAGGGATTGCGTCGCGACGATCTGTTCACCGTCGTGCTCGAACACTTCCAGACCGACACCGCCGATTACGCGGACGTGCTGCTGCCCGCAACGACGCAGCTCGAGCATGAGGATCTGCACAAGGCGTACGGCCACACGTTCGTGATGTACAACGCTCGCGCCGTGGAGCCGCTTGGCGAATCGCTGCCGAACACGGAGATCTTTCGCCGTCTCGCCGCGAAGATGAATCTCGACGACGACGCGCTGAAAGAAAGCGACGAGTCGATGATGCGCGGACTGCTGCGCAACATGCCCTTCACGTTCGAGGAGTTGAAAGCGAAGAGCTACATCCGACTCGACATCCCGCAGCCGCACGTGCCGTATCGCATCGGCGCGACGCTGCCGACACCGAGCGGCAGGATCGAGATCGCATCGCAGCGTGCGGTCGCCGCGGGACTCGATCTGCTTCCCGAATACGTGCCGCCGTACGAATCGGAAGAACGCGCACCGGAGCTCGCGAAACGATTTCCGCTCGCGCTCATCTCCCCGCCCGCACATTCGTTTCTCAACTCCACATTCGTGAACGTTGCGTCGTTGCGTCGCGCGGCCGGCAAGCCGACACTCGAGATTCACGAAGACGATGCGCGTGCACGCGGCATCGCCGAAGGGACCCGAGTCTCGATCTTCAATGAGCGCGGCGCGTTTACTGCCGAAGCGGTGATCACCGATCGCGTGCGGCCTGGTGTCGTCTCCGCACCGTCGGTGTGGTGGGCGAAACTCACCGACGATTTCACGAACGCGAACTGCACGACATCGCAGGCCGTCACCGACATCGGTGGCGGTGCGACGTTCTACGACAATCTCGTCGACGTGCGTCCGGTGGCCTGATGATGCGACGAACTCTCGCGTTCATCGCACTGCTCGCGTGGTGCGAACTTCTCTTGCTGCTGCGCATCACGCGCAGTCATTCGTACAGCTACTTTTTTCTGACGTGGAATCTGTTTCTCGCGGCGGTGCCATTCTTCGCGGCAACAGTGCTCGAGTTTCTCGATCGCAAACGACGCTGGGTTGCGATGCAGTGGATCGCATTCATCGTCTGGTTGTTGTTTCTGCCGAACGCGCCCTACATCGTCACGGACTTCATTCATCTCAAGGCGCGCTCCGGCATTCCGCTCTGGTACGACGTGCTGCTGTTGATCTCGTCCGCCGGCACGGGTCTGTTGCTCGGATACGCGTCGGTGATGATGGTGCAGCGCATTCTCACGCGCCGCTTCAGCCGCGCGATTGGCTGGTGCGTCGCGCTGTTCACGCTGCTCCTCTCCGCGTACGGCATCTACCTCGGGCGCTTTCTGCGTTTCAACAGTTGGGATGCATTCACCGATCCGACGCCGCTGCTTTCCGAGATGGCCGCGCATCTCATGAATCCGTTCGAGCATCCGCGCACGCTGGCCGTGACGGTGCTGTTCGGCATCGCCCTCACCCTCGGCTATGTCGCGCTGCACGCGATGGTGACCGGCGACTCCGAACGCGCCTGATACACTTCCCGCGCGCATGGCGGCTTATGTTGGTCCTCTCATCTTCGTCCTCCTCGTGTGGCTGGCGATCATCATTCTCAATGAACGCTTCGGCCTCCTGAGTTGCGACCGCTTTCCGAACGCCGCACTCAAAGTCATCGCGTACGCCTGGCTCGGACTTTTCCTCGTCCTGCTGACGGTCGCGGTCACGAGCTCCGCGATTCATCCCGCCAGCGCGGCGCAACTGAAGGACACGCCGTTCTACGTGCTCTTCTCGCTGCACGCGATCCTCGTCGTGTTTCTCATCGGCTGGTGGGCGTTCACCGGCGCGCCGAATCTGCGCGAGTTCCTCAACATTCGTTACGAGAAACCGGGCGAAGTGCTCGCGATCGGAACCGCGGTCGGAGTCGGTGGATGGATCTTCACGATTCTCACCGCGCTCATCGTGGTCATGCTTCTTCGCGGCCTCGGCGTCGTCGAGAATCCACCTCCGCCGCCGGCGACGATCGGCTGGATGGCCGCGCTGCCGATCTGGAAAAAAGCGTTGATCGTGTTGTCCGCGATGACGGTCGAAGAGTTCTTCTTCCGTTCGTTTCTGCAGAAGCGCCTCGGACTTCTCGCATCGACGATTCTCTTCGCGCTCGCGCACTCGACGTACGGAACTCCGTTGTTCCTCGTCGGTGTGACGATCATTTCGCTCGTCATCGGCGTCACGTTCTATCGCACGAAAAACGTCGTGCCGGGCGTCATCGCGCACGGCGTGTTTGACGCCATTCAGCTTTTCGTGATCGTGCCGTTCGCGTTCAAGATGATGGGCGGCGCGTAGTTACTGTTCGCTGACGACGACGCCATCGCCTTCGAAGCGAATCTTGAAGCCGCCCTGCCCTTCGCTCTCGATCATCACGCTGTCCATCGATTGATCATCGATGACTGTCGGAATGAGATTGCCGGTCCACGCAACGAGCGCGTTCGATGAGATCGACAACGGATACTCGCGCGTCACGCGCAGCGTGAGCGGCTCGATCGACGTCGAGATCGCGAG
>JACZCU010221683.1_pt1 | contig 32770 bp, 33 predicted proteins | sample 8641851 | NCBI WGS metagenome assembly JACZCU01 (sample SAMN15324605, study PRJNA640507) | soil metagenome | isolation source: monocropping sugarcane control | place: China: Luxin town, Laibin City, Guangxi Province | collected 2019-07-25 | depth 10cm m | reverse complement strand
CAATGATACTGCGCGGGCAACTGCGTGGGAAAGTAGGACGCCGCCAGGATATTATGAAACGCCCTCGAGCTATCGAGGGCGTTTCGCTTTTTACGGCGCCGCTCTTCCTCGGAGTATTATTACCGTCGTGTCCGACGAGCGGCTCTCGGCCGAGCAGCGTTTCTTCGACGAGCAATATCGCGATGAACGCCCGCCACTGAACGGCTTCTATGACCTTTCCGGCGCGCGCGCGGATTTCGCGGCTCGTGTTCTCCGCGATTGTGCAAGGAAAGACGTTCTCGAATACGGCTGCGGCACTGGCAGTTATGCATTTGCACTTGCGGATCGCGGCGCCCGCGTGGTTGGAATCGATATCTCCAATACCGCGATCGAAATGGCGCAGGCCAAGGGCTATCCTCGGGACAATCCACGCTTTCAACTAGGCAACGCGGAAGCGCTCGACTTTCCCGACCAATCGTTCGACGTTGTCGTCGGCACAAGCATCATTCATCACCTCGATGTCGGCCGCGCGGTCAAAGAACTGCGTCGGGTATTGAGGCCGGGCGGCCGTGCGGTCTTCTACGAACCGGTGGCTTACAACCCTGCGGTCAATCTCTATCGCCTGCTGACGCCACACCTCCATACGCCCGACGAACACCCACTGAAGCGCGCTGATATAGCGTTGATGAGAGTTGTATTTCCATCGACGCAAACTCGGTTCGCCGATTTCTTTGCGCTGGGTGCGATTCCATTCCTTCGCTTTCCCGGTGGAACGTTGCTCCTGCGAGTCGGCGAAGCAGCCGACCGCGCAGCAATGCGACTTCCGGCTCTGCGTTGGTGGGGTGCAGTTGTCATCATCGAGTTGTTGGCGTGACCAGTCGTCGGGATCTGCACCAGACCATCGAGCTCGCAATTGGCGGCGGTGTGACCGCGGTACTCACACTTGCGTACATGCTGGGTGCCGGTCGGATACTCGGGCCCGCGTATTACGCCGATTTTTCTGCGGCGATGTCTGTCTTCTACTTTGTCGCCGTCGCCCTCAGTCCGTTGGCGCCCACCACGGCGCGACTTGTTGCACTGTACGCCGCTCGCGGCGAGCTTGACCGTATAGCGGAGCTACAGAGCACACTTCGAAAGCGCATATTGCATTGGTCCGCATTGGCTGCAATCCCTGCTCTGATCGCGCTTGTTCCTCTGGCTCGTGCGTTTCACTTCGCGTCTGCTACGACACTTGCTGTTGCATTCACGTCCACAGTCGCGTTCACGGTGGTGAGTATTCGTCGTGGCGTGCTGCAGGGGTTGGAGCGCTTTCGGGAGCACAACGTCAATATCGTCATTGAAGCCGCCTTACGCCTCGGCGGCGCGATGCTCATATTGATGTTCGTAAAAACTCCCACCGCTGCGCTCATCTCATACCTCGCCGCGCTGATCACCGCAGATCTGCTTCTTTCGCATCGCGTCCAGCACGCCAAGAAAGAACACTCCGACTGGAGTGAGATTAAGACATTGGCCACCCCAATGTTTATCTCGATGTTAGGCGTAGCCGTGTTTCAGAGTGCCGACGTGCTCGCCGTAAAACGATGGTTTACCGCGATCGATGCGGCCAATTACGCGGCCGCCTCATCGCTAGCCAGGGCGATTAGTGTGTTCTTCGTTCCTGTATATACCTTGGCCGGGCCGCGCCTGACGGGCCTTTACGAGCGCGGGGAATCGCTCATTCCGACGGCGTTGCGCCTGTGCGCGTACTTCCTCGGGCTGGCGGCCATTCCTGTGGTGGTGCTAGCGCTTGCGAGCGACACGGTCGTCACCCTGCTTTACGGCAAAGCATTTCGCGAAGCTGGCGCAATCCTCTGGCGTCTGTCCGCGTTGCCCCTCCTCACATACCTCGGACTCCTCATCGGACAAGCGTTGATCACGACGCGCGATCGCCGCTTCACGCCTGTTTATATGGGATTCGCGATCGCGCAGGTGATCGCGCTCATGCTCGCACGAACGTCGATCGACGCCATCATCGTTTCCCAGTACGTCGTACAGGGGATAATGCTCGTCGTAATGCTCATCGTGATGATGACACCGCCGGAAAGAGGCTCATGCTGAACGGATTCTTCACGAACATGTACGCCGCCGCCGCCGACATGAATCGGGCGAACATTCTTCGCCTGGTTAGTCGTGCACCGGAAAACGGACGATTCCTTGACCTCGGATGCCACGACGGTGCGTGGAGCAAAGTGCTCGCGGCCGCGGCGAAGGCGACAGAGATTCACGGTGTTGAGATCGTGCCAGAAGCTGCGGAGGAAGCGGAACAGCGTGGCGTACACGTGTCGCGGCTTGACCTCAATCAACCGCTCGACATCCTTCCGTCGAATGCGTTCGATGTCATCCATGCGAATCAGGTGATCGAGCATGTGACGAACGTCGATACCTTCGTTTCGGAGGTCTTTCGCATGCTGCGTCCCGACGGATATGCAGTCATAAGCACGGAGAATGGCAGTAGCTGGCACAACATCTTTGCGGCCGTAATGGGGTGGCAGATTTTTTCGCTGACGAATGTCTCAGGCCGAATGGCGGGGCTAGGAAATCCGTGCGCAATTCAACGCGGCAATCAACCGTTCAGCGCGACATGGACGCACAAGACGATCTTCAATTACCGCGGACTGATCGAAATGTTCCAGGTCCATGGGTTCCGCGACATCACGGTACAGGGTGCTGGCTATTTCCCACTGCCGGCGAGACTCGGGCGCATGGACGTTCGTCACAGTGCGTTCATTACGATCGGCGCGCGTAAATAGTCAGCCGCGAACCATCACCCGCCGAAACAGCCAGAAGATTACGCGGCTCGGCAGTAGAAACAGGAGCGAGTGCGCCACAATGCTGAGAGCCACTCGCGGTGTCAGCGGAAATCCGTACTGACGAACGGCGCGAAGCTTCAATCGTGTGCTGTCACGCAGCGCGGGACGCAATAACAGGTGTTTGCCGGCCGCTAAATGAATTCGATAGGCGACAAGCTTCTCTTGCAGGTTGTGAAATTTGCCCAGTCGGGCGACACGTAACCACAAATCGTAATCTTCGGCCGCGGGGAAATCCTGCCGATAGCCGCCGGCATCGATTAACGCCGCACGACGCGCAATCACTGATGGCTGTGCGATGCAGTTTGCCGCAACAATGCGCGCTTTAATTTCCTCGTCATTTTCGGGATAAACGCGAAATCCAATCGTGCGCGACTCCTCGTCGACATACCGAATCGCACTGCCAACGAGGACGTGATCGGGATGAGCATCGAGAAAAGCAACCTGCTTTTCGAAGCGGCCCGGTTCGCAGAAATCATCAGAATCGATGAACGCGATCAATTCGCCGCGAGCTTCATGCAGCCCCGCGTCGCGCGAGCCGCTTAGGCCGAGGCGCTGAGGCGGATGAACGATGCGGATGCGCGGATCATTGAACCGTCGTTCGATCGCCGCGGCGTCCGCGGGATCGCCGTCGTTGATCATCAAATATTCGAAATCCGTGAACGACTGTGAGAGCACGCTCGCGATCGTCTGATCGAAATACTCGATGTTCTTGTAGAACGGCGTAAACACCGTGAGACGGGGCGTGTTCATGACTGGCGATATATGCGCTCAACGATCTCGAGTGCCGCGCGCGCGTCCTGAAGGTTCGCGGACGGAGTTCGGCTCAAACGAATATCTTCCAGGAACTCGGTGGTTTCCACAGACCACGAACGGTCTGCGCCGGGATACTCCCATGCTGTGGTTTCGGGTGGGCCCATCTCCGGCAGCATGCGATACCAGGTTAGTCGCTCTACCCCGTAACTGCCGCCGAGTCCTTCAATCTGAAGCTTGCCGAGCGCGCCATAGATCTCGAGCGAAAAGAGATTCTTCCACTCTGTACAGCTCGCGTGCAGAAACGCGGTGCGACCGGTTGCCGTACGAAGATGCAGAAATGCGTTGTCGTCGACCGGCATCTTCCAAAAGAACGTTCGCGCCTCGCCCATGACATCGGTGAAATCGCCCAGGAACTGTCGTGCGAGATCGATGAGGTGAACGCCCTGATCAATCAACTCGCCGCCACCGGACTGCGCCGGATCCGCGCGCCATTCGCGCTCGTACCCGACGCGACCTCCGTGACCGTAGCGTCCGCGAACAAACATCATCTCGCCTAACACGCCGCTGTCGAACAACTCGCGAGCCTTGAGCAATGCAGGGTGATAGCGATGATTGAATCCTACGTGTACGAGTCTGCCGCTGCGCTCCTGCGCGGCGATCACCTCGTCGAGCTCCGTTACATTTCGTGCCGCCGGCTTCTCAACGAGTACATGTTTGCCCGCATCGAGTGCGGCAGCGCTGACTTCTGCGAGAAGACTATTGATCGTTGCGACGATGACGACGTCGACGTCGTCGCGAGCAATCAACTCGCGCCAATCGGACATCGCGATCGCGGAATGCGGCCCCGCGAGCGACTGCGCACGCGATAGGTCAATATCGGCGCAGGCTGTGAGGTTCGCGGCGCCGAGGGCGTCGGCGCGTTTGCGGCCGATGAGGCCACAACCGACGATTCCGACGCGCATCGTCATCGATCGCCCCAGTTGAACCCGCGATCCTTCGGCACGATGCGTCGCAGCGTGTAAACGTCGCCGGCGATGTCGGTCGCGTGTGACGGCAAGGTTTCCCACGGATCCCAAATTGCGCTGAGCAACTTGCCCGTGACGCCGTCGCTCGTCGCGGAGCCGAGAAATACCGCGAGCGCCGCTCCGCGCTCGAGCGATGCACCGCCACTTTCCTTTTGTTTCAGGGCTTTCGCGTAGAACTCGGCGCCGACGCGCGCCGGTCCCGCTTCGAGAACTTCGCTCAACATGCGCGTGTTCAATGCGCCCGGCGCGATTGTGTTCACGTCGATCCCGCTGCCGCGCGTCTCCTCGGCGAGTGTCTCGGCGAATCGTACAATCGCTGCTTTGGAGGCGGCGTACGCGCTGAGACGAGGCAGCGGATTTGTGGCGCCACCGCCGGAGAGCTGCACGATCTTCCCGTAGCCGCGCGCTCGCATGTGCGGTACGACGAAACGCGATGGCAGCACAGAGCCCATGAGATTGATCTCGATGGCGCGAACCCACTCGGTCCAATCGACATCTTCAATGCGGCCTTTTGGCCCGTAGATGCCCGCGTTGTTGACGAGGATGTCGACGTGTCCAAATTCGGAAATCGCGCGTGATACCAGCGCGCGAATGTCGTCTTCATTCGAAACATCACAGGGTTGTGCGATTACCGATTGCGTCTGCGACGCATTCGCGCGAACCGATGCGACCGCCAATTCGAGCATTGCCGAATCGCGTGAGCACAGGAGCACGTTTGCGCCCGCAGCGACATACGCCTGCGCGATCGCCAGTCCAAGACCCTGGCTCGCACCCGTGATCATTGCGTTCCGACCTGCGAGCGGTGTGTTCATGACGTTCCCTTGCCGACCGCAAACCACCGTGCGCCCACGCGAGCTTCCAATTGCGAAAGCACGAATCGATTCGCGTCGATGATCACGAGATCTGTGCGTGTCAGCAGCGCCGGTGCGAGCGCGCGGTACTCCGGCCATTCTGTTGCAATCACAACCGCATCGGCGCGCAGGATCGTCTCTGATGCGTCCGATGAAAACTGAATGATCGAAGCGAGATCCGCAGGCAGCGACTTCACCGCTGGATCGTGCGCTCGCACTTCGGCACCGTGCGACGCGAGCCAGCGACAAAGCTCGACCGATGTAGAGCGCCGCAGCGTGTCGGTTCCCGGTTTGTATGTGAGGCCCCAGACCGCGATGCGACGTCCGCGCAAATCGCCGAGCGTCGATTGCAGCTTCTGTCTCGCCCACGACTGATGCTGATCGTTACTCGCCTTCACCGCTGGGATGAGTTGCAGTGGTTGCAGCGCGGAAAGAAATGCGATGTCGCGAGCGAGCGTACCTCCGGCGAACGCACCGCCGGCGGAGAGATATGCGCGAGAACCGATTCGCGGATCGCTCTTCAGGCCGCGCTCGACTTCCTTTGCGTCTGCGCCCGTCGCTTCGCACGCCGTCGCGATCTCGTTGATGAATGCGATCGACGTCGCGAGAAACGCGTTCAACGCGTGCTTCGTCATCTCGGCGGATTCAATCGACATCCATTCGATGTTCGTCGTGATTCGCTCGACCGCGTCTACGAACTTTTCTCGATCCCGATCCAAACGCACACCGGCAACGATTCGGGCTGGCTCCAGGAACGCGCGAATGGCCGTACCGAGCCGCAGATTCTCCGGACTGCATGCGAACGACACCTGCTCTCTTCGTCCGCGTCGTGCGTAACTCTCCTCCAGTCGCCGAACTGATCCGACGGGGAGTTGCGATGACACGACGACGAGCGTTCCATCGGCAAGATGCTCGAACAGACGCTCGACGCGATCGATCACGAATTCGACATCGGCGCGATCGTCATCATCAACCGGTGTGTCGTATGCGATCCACACAAGCTCCGCGCCAGTAACAGCTTCGGCAGCGTTCGACGTAAACCGGAGACGATTCGCGCCAATGTTCTCGCGGATCAACTCCGCGAGTCCAGGTTCGAACAGCGGTGGTTGGGCATTGCGCAGATTCTCGATCGTTTTCAGGTCGTCATCGAAACCAGTGACGTTGTGTCCAATGTGCGCGAGTCCCGCGGCGGTTACGCTGCCGAGATGCCACAAACCGGCGACGCAAATTTTCAACGGTGCGACTCCAGCAGATGCGGATGCGACTGCAGGTAATCGACCGTGCGCAGCACGCCCTCGCGAATCGTCAGCTTCGGCGTCCAGCCGAGCGCGCGGATGCGCTTTGTGTCGAGGAAGATGAACGGACTGTCGCCGACCCAGCCGCGCTCGCCGCCACTGAACGACAGTTCCGGCGAAACTCCCATTTGCTCCGTGATCCAGCCGACGGAATCGAGCACCTCGCAGTATGCGTCGGTGCCGAGGTTGAGAATGTTGATCGTGCCAGGCGCCTTCTCGAATGCGAGAAACATCGCATCGATACAGTCGTGCACGTAAAGGTACGACTTGCGTTGACGGCCGTTGCCGAGCACGCGCAGCGATGTCGGGTCCGCGCGCAGACTCTTCACGAAATCGAAGACGTGGCCATGCGTGTAACGCTCGCCGAGGATGGAGACGAAGCGGAAGATGAAACTGCGGATGCCGTATGCCTCGGCGTATGCCTGCACGAGACCTTCACATGCGAGCTTCGACGCCGCGTAAAACGAAGTTTGAATCGGGAACGGCGCGTCTTCCGGCGTCGGAAACACTTCGGGCTCGCCGTACACGGAACCGGTCGACGAAAACGCGACCTGACGAATGCCGTGTACGCGCATCGCGTCGAGCACCTGAAACGTCGCCAGCGTGTTTTGTTCGAAGTCGCGTCGCGGATTCAGTGAGCCGAAGCGAACGTCCGCGTTCGCGGCGAGATGCACGACAAACTCTGCGCCTTTCATCGCATCGGCGAGCGTCAGCGCATCGAGCGTGCTGCCCCGGACGATCGTCAGTCGCGGCGATTTGCGGGCATCTTCCAGAAACTCTTCACGGCCGGTGAAGAAGTTGTCGTACACCACAACGTCGTGCCCGAGTGCCAGAAGACGATCGGTTACGTGACTGCCGATGAAGCCCGCACCACCGGTGACGAAGTACCTCAAAGCGGCGCGAGTATAGCGCGGGTGCTCTGGTATCCTGCCCGCGTTTTCGATGGTCATTTTCGTTACGACCGCGGCGTTGATCGTGATCGCAGCAGAGATCGCAAACGTTGCGTGGTCATCTCGCGCAGAGCGTGCTCCCGGCATCTTCGAGCGACTGACGATCGTCTTCACGATCGTCGCTGCAATCTGGCTGGCCTCGACGTGGTCGCTCGCGCTTCTGCGCGCACTCACTTACACGACGCTGCTTGTTCGCGCGACGATTTTCGGTCTCATCGCGGTCGGATTGCTCGTGCGCCGCATGCGATCGTTGCGAGATTGGCGACCGAACATTCAGCGCGGCAGCGCGATCGCGATTCTCATCACGGTTCTGCCGCTATCCGCGTGGACGTCGTTCATGCTGTGGCGCGGCGCGATCGTTCCTCCGCTCACGCATGACGCACTCTCGTATCACCTGCCGAAAGCCGTGCTCTTCGCACGCGCCGATGGATTTCGTTACCTCACCGAGCTGGAAGCGCGGCAGCGCAACATCCCCGCGAACTACGAGCTGCTGCTGAGCGAGTGGCTCATTACGCAGGGCGCCGACACCTACACGGAATGGCCGAGCGTGGCGTTCTATCTGATGTTCGTGATCGCGTGCGGAGCGGTGGCGGAGCGGTGGTGGAATCGCCGTGTGCTCGTGCCGCTGGTAGTCGCGATGTTCGTCGCGGGCATTCCGGTGCTGCTGCTGCACAGCGGCGCACACAAGAACGACACGATGCTCGCGTTCTTCACCGTCGCGGCGATGGTGTTCGCGGGACGCTGGCTCAGTGAATCGCATCTTGGATCGTTGCTCTTGCTGATCGCATCGATTGCGATGGGACTCGGAACGAAGCCACAGATCGCGGGCTTTGCGATGTTGCTCGCGCCGTTCGTCCTCGTGCGTTTCGTGCGCGCGCTGCGATGGAGAACGATGGCAGCCATCATCGTCTTCGGCGTTCTCGCCTTTCTTCTTCTCGGCGGTGCGGTGTACGTCGTCAATCTCATCGAAGTGAAGGGACTCGTCGGCCAAACGTCGCAATCGGAATCGATCATCTCGTACGGCGACTGGGCGAATCTCTGGCAAGGGCCGTACGTGCTGCTCGCGGCGCCGTTCGCGTCGAGTGCGTTCGCGTTGCCCGTGCCGTGGGCGCCGCATCCATGGTTCTGGCGGCGCGACGAAATCTTCTTTTCGCACCTCGGCATTCCGTTCGCACTGTGCGCGATCCTCGCGCTTTTCACTGCTCACAAACTCGCACGCGGCGAACGCGCGTACGAGCGATGGGTGATCACGTTCGCGGCGATTGGTGCGTTCGCTCTGATGCTGCCGGTGACGTTTCGTCCGCACGGCATGTTCATCATTTCGATGCCGCGTTATTTGCTCTTCCTCGTGCCGGTGGTATTCGGCTGGACGATCGCGCCGGCGGTGGCGTTCGCACGACTTCGAGATGCGTACGTGTTGTTCGCCGCGAGCATCGTTTCGTTTCTCGCATACGCGAGCTTCACGGCGATGAACGATCGCTTCGTGCCGCTCGATTACGTGCGATGGGCGCGCGAACATCCTGGAACACGCGCCATTCCTTTCGATCAAAGTCGCGCCGCGAGTATCGTCGATCAAGTCGCGGGACCGAACGACAAGATCGCGGCCGACGTTTCGTATGCATCGTGGGTTTATCCGGCGTTCGGCGCGAAGCTGACGCGACCGGTTTACTTCATCCCGCCGGGCGATGGTCCGCCGCGGATTCCGGATGATGCGAAGTGGGTGATCGTCGATCGCGGCTTCAGCATCATCTGGGAAGCGGAGGGGATGACGGATCTGAGCGTCGCGCCGGGATTGCTGCAACGTGGCCATCCGCGCGCGGAGGATTTGCGCGTGCGTCGCGCGTTATTGCAGGATCCGCGATTCGAGCTCGTCTACGTACGGCGTGGCCTCAATCAACTCGTGTTCCGCCGCCGTTGAGGTTTGTGACGCGCGGCTACAATGAGCCGCTCGTGAAGGACGCGACGTTCATCATCATTCCCGGGTACAACGAGGAGAGCGTCATCGGCGCTGTGATCTTCGAGCTCGTCTCCTCGTGGCCGAACGTGATCGTCGTCGACGACGGCTCGCGCGATGCGACTGGCGCGGTTGCACGGGAAGCTGGTGCGACCGTGCTCACGCACATTCTCAACCGGGGCCAGGGTGCGGCGTTGCAAACAGGCATTGCCTACGCGCTGCGTTGCAACGCACAGATCGTCGTCACGTTCGACAGCGATGGACAACATCGTCCTGAGGATGTCGATCGCCTCGTGGAACCGATCATCGCCGGCCGCGCGGAGGTCGTACTCGGTTCACGGTTTCTCGGAACGACGGAGAACATGTCCTGGAGGCGGCGAATGCTGTTGCGCGCCGCAATCGTGTTTACACGACTGAGCTCGGGGGCGCGTGTGACGGATACGCACAATGGATTACGCGCATTCTCGCGCGATGCTGCGTCACGCATTCGCATCGAGCTCGATCGCATGGCGCATGCGAGCGAGATCATCGATCAGATCGCGGCGCGCGGCCTGCGGTTCGTCGAAGTACCAGTGCACGTGCGGTACAGCGACTACTCGCGGCGCAAAGGACAATCAGGCCTGGGTGCGTTTCGCGTGTTGTTCGACTACATTCTTGGCCGCTGGCTTCGATGACGAATTTTCAGATCGCCGCCTTCGTCCTGCTCGGCATCGCCATCATCGCGACGCTCACGCTTGCCGCACGTCATCGCATTTCGGGGCGAACCGGATTTGCCTGGTCGTCGTTGTGGATCGCGGCGATCGTCGCGATCGCCTTCCCCAATCTCACCGTCATCGTCGCGCACGCCCTCGGCATCGCGCGCGGCGCCGATCTCGTCTTCTATCTCGCGATTCTGGCGATGTTTGTCGGCTTCTTCGCTGTGTTCGTGCGTATGCGTCGCTTCGAGACGGAGATCACGCGCATTGTGCGCGAGCTTGCTTTGCGCTCGCCTGAGCGCGGCTCGCATGACGCAGGGAACAGCGGCGAAAGAGCGCGGGAACGCTGAATGCGCGCGTGGAAGATTCTGTTCCCGCTCGCGCTGCTGGTAACGCTCGCGCAACTGCTGCGCGGTCATGCAATCTCGTGGGATGAGATCGAGTTCTTTCGCGCTACGAAATGGATCGGCGAAGGCCGTGTCCCGTTTCGCGACTTCTGGGAACACCACCTGCCGCTGCAGTGGATCCTCTTCGCTCCAATTGCGCGCTGGTTTGCGACGGGACCCGGTGTCAGTGCGATCGTGATTCTGCGCATCGCGCAATTGCCGCTATGGATCGGCATCGTCGTGATGCTCCTTCGCGCAATGCGCGGTGACGTGTCGGAGACGTGGAGTCGATGGAGCGCCCTCACGCTGGTTTTTTCCACACCGTACTTCACCAACGCCGCACTTGAATATCGCCTCGATCACGTCGGGAACTTTTTGTACATCGCGGCGCTCGTACTCGTGCTGCATCGCACGAGTGCGACGAGAACCATTGCATTCGGTGCGTTGATGTCGATGGCCGTGCTTGCGAACATGCGCCTCGCGCCGCTGGTCGTCGTCACCGCGGTGTTGATTTTGTTTTGGGATGCGCCGGAGCGGCGCTGGCGGTGGTCACCGAAAACGCTGGCGATGACGCTCGGCGTCGTGTTCGTTGTTGGGGCTTTTCTCACGTGGCTGCGATTCACTGGCGCATGGGCGAGATTCTTTGCGGGCGTCATCGACTACAACCAGAAATCGAATGAATTGATCACACCCATCGCAGGCGAGGGATTGTGGGAAGTTCTGTTCGCGCCGTTCACGAGCTTCGACATCGCGGCGATGGCGGTCTGGCTGCTTGCATTCGCCGGCGCCACCATCGCGATGCGCGGGCTTCGTCGTCCCGGCGTGATGCAGATAGTGACGATTCTCGCGATCGTCAGTGTCATCGCGGTTGCGATCACCGGCGTGCAATACCTCTATCACCTCGAGACCGCGTATCTCCTGATGATTCCAATCGGGGCGTTCGCGCTCGATCGCATTCGCGGCAACGCGTTGCGCCTGAGTATCGCCGGTGTGAGCGCGATCGGAATCGTGATGCATGCGACGCCACTCGTGCGTCCGTCCTTCGGCGCACCGATGCGGTATCAGGATCAGGTCATGCGTGCGGTCGATACGCGCACATCGAAAGATGCAGTTGTGTGGGATGGCGTTGGTTACGCGCTCACGCGCGAGCCGGCGTATCGCTATTGGTTTCTCCCGGCGGGTGTGCGGTTGATGGCCGCGGCCGGAAGTATCGAGCGCTATTCGGCTCGCGAGCTCGCGGTGAATCCGCCGGGTGCGATCGTCTACGGCATGCGCATGAAGTATTGGTTCGACTCATTCCCGGAAACGCTGATGTGGAGCCGTCACCACTACGTGCCGCTGTATCGTGATCTGTGGATTCCGAGCTTGAGCAGTATCGTGGAGCCGCGGCCGATGACGATCGTATGGCGCGCGCCCGCGGCCGGGCGTTATCGGATTTATTCGAGCGAACTGCTCGCGCGACACCCGTGGCTCACCCGGCCGGACGAATATCTCGCGATGCAAGGCGAAACGCTCGATCAGATGCGAATACCGCTGCGCGATCTTCCGCGCATGAACGATGAAGCAATGCAGTGGTTCGTCGACGGACGCGCGATTCTGCAAGGCGTCGAGGTACTGACGCTCGCGAAAGGATCGCGCGTGGAGTTGCGGGCGAATGTGCGCGTTCGTGGGGGAGTGCTCGTCGTTCCGGACGATGTGACGATGCTTTGTCTGCCGGCTCCTGAAAACTTCATCCTCTAGAATCGGACGATGTCTCGTGAGCGGCGAGTGGCCGCGTCGGTGCTTGCCGTGGTGCTGTTGCTGCAGGCATGCGTGGTCGCTGCGCGTTTGCATCGCGAGCCGCACATCGACGAGATCGAGATGCTGCACAGCGGCTGGCTGATGGCGAACGGCGGCGCGATTTACGAAACGTTCTTTCAGCATCACTCGCCGTTGCTGCCCGCGACGCTCGCGGTTCTCGCGCCGCGGGCGGAGCGCGTCGACGCGCAGCCGTACGCCGAGCGAGCGCGGGTGCTTTCCGGGTTTGCGGGACTGCTCGCGCTCGTGGCGTTCGCGATGCTCGTGTTTCGCACGAGTCCGATGGCCGCGCCGATTGCCGTGCTCGTGGTATTCGCCACCGGCAGTTTGTGGTTGCGCATCATCGCCGACGTACGTGCGGAGACGTTCGCGATGGCATTCTTCTGGATCGGCGCGGCGCTGGTAGCGCTGCCGAGGAAACAAATTGCATTGCTTGCGGGTGTCGGGACGGCGTTCGTCGCGATCGCGAACATGTGGACGCCGAAGTGGCCACTGTGCGCATTGGTCATCGGTGTATACGCGCTGACGCGTGCGCGGAAGCACTGGTGGGTTGCGGCGATCAGCGGAGTCGTGCTTGTGACGATTGCGATCATCGCGATGAATGCGATCGCGCCGCTGGACCTCATTCGCTACTTCGTCGTCGACTTCAATTCCGCCCGTGACTTGTGGCCTGCGCGCGCCGCGACCGAGCGTGCATTTCATGAAGCTCCGGCGTTGCTGTCCCTGCCAATCGTCATCGTCGCCGCAATCGTGAGTGCGCGTGTGCGTGGCGCATGGTTGTTCGTCGCGCTTTTCGCCGCCTCGGTGCTCGAAGTGCGCTTCGTGCATCCGTATCCCGCGGTCGGTTCGCACAGTTACGCATTGTGGGCATTCGCGGGCGCGGCGCTCGTCGCATTCGTGCCGATGAGCGTGATCGCGTTGCTGCAGCGCGCGCCGGTCGGCGAGGCGTTACGCGCGCGACTCACGTTCGTGATCTACGCGTTCGCGCTGTTGCTCTTTCTCCCGAACATTGCGTTGCAACTGTTCTTCGCAAATCGCGATCTCGCGATGTACTGGCGTTCGCAGAAATATCTCGTCTCGAGATTACACATGGGCGATACCGTCTGGCTTTCGACGGTGCGTCGCAATCCGATCACCGTGCACGACGCGAGCTACTACTGGTTCGGCATCGAAGACGCGCGGCTCATGCTGCTCATCGCGAATCATCTGCGCACACCGCGCGGCGCGCAGTATCTGAAACCGCTCACGAACCTGCCGCTCTGTTCGGCATTGCGTAGTGAGGGTACGTTACGGTTCGTGGGATTGCCCTATCCAGGTGTGGGACTTCAGGCAGAGCTCGCATGTTTCGACGAATTGCGCGCGCAGCGCCGCGTGCGATCAACACCGTTCCCGCGCGTCTACGAGATTCTGCCGACGGTGCAGCGATGAACAAGCGCATCGCACTCGCACTCCTCATCGCCATCTTCCTCGCGCAGCTCTTCGTCGTATTCGATCGTGCGGATCGTGAGCCGCAGGTGGATGAGATCGAGCACATGCACGCGGCGTGGCTGATGGCGAATGGTGAGCGTGTGTTCGAGACGTTCTTCGAACATCACTCGCCGCTGATCTTCGCGGCGATCGAGCCGTTTGCGCCGCACGCGGAGCGCGTCGACGTGCGGCCGTTCGCGATTCACGCGCGCTGGTTGTGCGGACTCGCGGGCGTCATTGCGCTCGTCGCATTTGCATCCATCGTCTGGCGCATCTCACCTCTCGGCGCGTTTCTCAGTGTGGCCATGCTCTTCGCATCCGGACCCATGTGGCTGCGCATGGTCGTCGACATTCGTCCCGAACCATTTGCGCTTGCGTTCTTCTGGTCCGGCGCCGCGTTCGTGCTGCTGCCGCGGAATCGATTCGCGACCGTGCTCGCCGGTGTGGGCATCGCACTCGTCGCCGTCGGCGGCATGTGGACGCCGAAGTGGCCGCTGTCGAGTTTCGTGATCGTGATCTTCGCGATTGCACGACACGCAAAAGCACGCAACGGCCGCATCGCCGCGATCGCGATTTGCATCGCGATGATCGCAATCGCATTGCTTGCATTGAATGCGATCGCGCCGCTCGACGAGATCCGCTTCTTCACCGTCGAATTCAACAAGCCCCTGCACGACATCGCGCCGAGGGTGCTCGCGGTGTGGTTCGAAGGCAAAGGGTTCAAGCTCGCGCCGGGCGCATTCCGGTTGCCCATCGTGCTCGCCGCGAGTGCGATCGTGCTCATGGGCTTGCGCAAGCAGGCGTGGTTCTTCGTCGCATTGTTTGCGGCGACCGTGCTCGAACTTCGCTTCGTGCATCCGTATCCCGCGCTGTGGCAGCACAACTACGCGATCTGGAGTTACGCTGCGGCCGCAATCATCGGTCTTGTCCCGACGTCGATCGGCGCGCTCACGAAGCGATTGCCCGCACAACCACTGCTCGAGCGTGTGATCGCGATCGTCGTAACGCTGCTCGTCCTCGCGCAGGTCGCAGCCGTGTGGGCCACGGGGCGAAGCGACGACGGGCCGTACTGGGTCGCGCAGAAAGCGATGCGCGAGCACATGCAACCCGGCGAGACGGTATGGGTCTCGCCGATGCGCCATCCGGTCTCCGTTCGCAACGCGCACTACTACTGGACCGGTTTCGATCTGCTGCGCATGCTCGACACCGCGAGCGCGTTGTCCGAAACGCCGCGCGGGAACCAGTATTTGCCTCCGCTCACGAACCTTCCGATCTGCGGCGCGCTGCATGGAACGAATCGTTTGCGCTACTTCAACGTGCCCGAAGACTACGGCGTCACCGCGCCCGAACGCCGCTGCTTCGAGACGCTCATCCAGCAGGGGCGCGTGCGCGCGACGCCGTGGCACGTGTACGAGCTTCTTCCCGCACATCGCTGACCCGATTAGAATCCGCCCGCACTAAGAGGACCTATTTATGGCCGTGAATCTGAAGATTGCGATCTACGCAGACGGAGCCGACGTGCGCGACATGGTCGCCGCGCGCGACGCCGGTCTGGTCAAAGGCTTCACCACGAACCCGACCCTGATGCGCAAAGTCGGCATCACCGACTATCAGGCCTTTGCGAAGGAAGCGCTCGCCGCAACGGGCGACATGCCGATCTCGTTCGAAGTCTTCGCCGATGAATTCGACGAGATGGAACGCCAGGCGAAACTCATCGCGACGTGGGGCGATTCGGTCTTCGTGAAGATTCCGATCACGAACACGAAAGGCGAGTCGTCGATCCCGCTGATCCAGCGACTCTCGGCCGCGGGCGTGAAGCTGAACGTCACGGCGATCCTCACGCTGCAGCAGGTGCGCGAGGTGGTCGATGCACTCGACGCGAACGTGCCGGCCATCGTCTCGGTGTTCGCCGGCCGCATCGCCGACACCGGTCGCGATCCCGTTCCTCTCATGCGCGAAGCCGCGGAGATCTGCTCCGCGAAGCCGAAAGCAGAATTGCTGTGGGCGAGTCCGCGCGAGCTGCTGAACATCTTTCAGGCCGAAGAGACGGGTTGCAAAATCATCACGGTCACGAGCGACATCCTCAAGAAGCTGGCGATGGTCGGCAAATCGCTCGACGAGCTTTCGCTCGATACCGTGAAGATGTTCTACAACGACGCGTCCGCCGCGGGATTCAAACTGTGATCGTCACGCGCACGCCGTTTCGTGTGACGTTGGGCGGCGGCGGCACCGATCTGCCGTCGTACTACCGCGAACACGGTGGCTTCATCTTCGCGATGGGGCTCGACAAGTACATGTACGTGACGGTCAATCGTCCGACCGTCGGCTCCAAGATCCGGTTGCATTACTCGCAGAGCGAAGTCGTCGACACGGTCGATGATCTTCGCCACGAGCTCGCGCGCGAAGCGCTGAAAGCGCACGGCATTCGCTACGGATTCGAAGTCGCGTCGATCGCGGATCTTCCCGCGGGCACGGGGCTCGGCTCCTCGTCCTGCTATCTCGTCGGTCTGCTCAACGCGCTGCATCACGATCAGCGCGATTACGTTCCTCTGCAGAAACTCGCCGAAGAGGCGTGTCACATCGAGCTCGACATCCTGAAGCAGCCGATCGGCAAACAGGATCAGTACATGGCCGCGTACGGCGGTCTCACGGTGCTCGAGATTGCGAAAGACGGCAACGTCAGCGTTCGGCAGTTGCGTCCGAGCAGCAGCGACATCGCCGAGTTTGTCGCGAACACGCACATCTACTACACCGGCGAACAGCGCGACGCGCGCGAAGTGTTGCGCGATCAGAACGTGGCGATGCAGCAGAAGGACAGCGTCGCGCACGAGCGCGTCGAGGACTCGCTCTCCCGCATCAAAGACCTCGGCTACCGCATTCTCGACGCCATCGAAAATTCGAATTTCGACGCGTGGGGACAGATGCTCGACGAGCACTGGCAGAACAAGAAGCGCATGTCGGCGAAGATCTCGCTCGCGAAGGTCGATCAGATCTACGACGAAGTGCGCGATCGCTTCGGCGTTCTCGGTGGCAAGATCATCGGCGCGGGCGGTGGCGGCTTCCTGATGCTCTATTGCCCGGGAAACAATCGCGCGAATCTCGAGCGCTTCATGGACACGCACGGCATGCCGCGCATGCACTACACCATTGAGCCCGAGGGGACGAAGGTTGTGGCGCAGATGGGACATGGATTTTTGTCCCCGCACAAATCGATGGCCATGCAGGAGTCCGCGTGATCCGCAGAGAAATCGGCATTCTCGGCGGCGGCATCTCCGCGATCGCCCTCGCATCGCGACTCGGTGAAGACGTCGAGATTCTCGAGAAGCGCGACACCATCGGCGGACTCTGCGCGACGATCGTCGAAGACGGCTTCACGTTCGACGCTGCCGGTCCACACATCATGTTCAGCAAGAACAAAGACGTGCTGAACCTGATGATCAGCGTCCTCGGCGACAACGTCCATCAGAACCGCCGCGAGAACCGCATCTACTACGGCGGCAAACTCGTGAAGTATCCGTTCGAGAACGACCTCGCGGCACTGCCGAAAGAAGACAACTTCGAGTGCCTCTACGGCTACATCGAAAACCCGCGTGCGAACGATCCGGTCACGAGCCTCAGTGACTGGTCGTACAAGACGTTCGGCGCCGGCATCTCCGAGAAGTACTTCATCCCGTACAACGAAAAGATCTGGAACTACGACGCGAAGAAGATCGGCCTCGAGTTCGTCGAGCGCATTCCGAAGCCGCCCGTCGCCGACGTCATCAAGTCCGCGATCGGCATCTCCACCGAAGGCTACCTGCATCAGTTGTACTACTCGTATCCGACGCACGGCGGTTTCGAAGCGATCGTGCACGCCTTTGCGAAACAGGTGAAGGCCGACATTCGCACGAACGTCGCGGTGACGAGCGTGGAGAAAGATGGCGACGGCTGGCGCGTTGGCTACGTTGATTCAGAAGGCAGGGATGGCGAGCGCTGGTATCGCACGCTCGTCAACACCATTCCGATCCACGAGCTGATGAAGATTTGGAAAGACGCGCCGGATGACGCGCGCGAGTGGCTCGCGAAGCTGCGCTACAACTCACTGGTCAACGTGTTGATCGGTTGCAACACCGATCCCGGTCACAACTACACCGCGTTGTACGTACCGGATCCACAGATCCTGTTTCACCGCCTCTCCTTCCCGAAGGCGTTCGGCAGTGAATGCGTTCCGCCCGGCGGCTCCTCCATCATGGCGGAGATCACGACAAACGCAGGGGAGGATGGCGTGTGGGAGATGGACGATGCGACGCTGACCGAGCGCATCATCGCGGACATCGCACGCATCGGCTTCGTCGATCCGAACTCGATCGTCTACAAACGCGTGGCGCGTTTTCTCTACGGCTATCCGGTGTATGACCTCGAGTACCGAAAGAACGTGACCGAGATGCGCAACGCCGTCGCACGCACCGGCCTCCGCCTCCTCGGCCGTTTCGCGCAGTTCGACTACATCAACTCCGACGTGTGCGTGGAGCGCGCGTTGAAGATGGCCGAAGAATTGAGCGCCGTCACTCATGGATGAGAACGCGTCCTATCAGTACTTCGAAGATGTGAACTGGGGATTGCTCCGGCTGTGGGGCAAGCGCAAAGGATTGCGCGTGCTCGATGTCGGCTGCGGATTCGCGACGACGAGCGAGTACATCCAGAAGCTCGGCAACGACGTCACCGGAATCGAATCGAGCGCGGAAGCCTGCGCGGTCGGCTCGAAACGCATCTCGCGGATGATCAACGCCGATCTCGTCACCGCGCCGCTCGCGGGATTGCAGTTCGACGCCGTGATCTTCGCGGACGTGCTCGAGCACGTTCCCTGGCCCGTCGGTGTGCTCAAACGCTATCTCGACGTGCTTGCGCCGAACGGCAGCGTGATCGTCTCGCTGCCGAATGTCGGATTGTGGTCCGTGCGCTTCGCGCATCTTCTCGGCAAGTGGGATTACGAAGAGACCGGCGTGCTCGATCGCACGCATCTTCGTTTCTTCACGCGCAAAACCGCGCAGTGGATGTTGCGCGAAGTCGGATTGCGGCCGGTGAAGACCGTGTACAACCCGGGACTCGTGCGGCCGTTTGTGCCATTGGCGAAGAAGATGCTGAGTGGAGCGGCGGGCTCTCAGTCCGCCGACCGAAACCGGCGCGCTGAGAGCGCGCCGCTCCACAAATCCGAGCACGATCCCACCGCTCTCCTCAAATCACGTCCCTATCAGCTCTATCTCAAAACTGCCTATCCCATCGAGCGCGCAATCGCGTCGCTGTGGCCGGGGATGCTGGCGTTTCAAATGATCTACGAAGCAAAGCGAGCCGAATGAAACTCACCGTCTCCATGATCACGATGAACGAGGAGAAAGCGGTGGCGAAAGTCATTCATGACATTCGTCGCGTCGCGCCCGATGCGGAGATTCTCCTCGTCGACTCCTCCAAAGATCGCACCGCTGAAATCGCGCAGGAGCTGGGCGCGCGCGTCATCAAACAATTTCCGCCGCAGGGCTACGGCCCGGCGATGAATCGCGCGGTGCGCGAAGCGTACGGCGACGTCGTCATCACACTCGATTGCGATGACACGTATCCCGTCGAAGTCATCCCTGAGCTCATGAAGTACATGGAGCAGGGCTACGACCTTGTCAACACGACGCGCACGTGGCGCCGTCCGAAGGCAATGCCGTTCGCGAATTTCCTCGCTAACCGCGTCTTCGCTCTCGGCGCGCGCGTGCTGCACGGACTCAAGACCACGGACGTGCACAGCGGCATGCGTGCGTATCGCAAGACGATGATCGATCAGGTGCAGTGGATCGAGAAAGGTCCCGCGCTGCCAGTCGACATGTACGTGATTCCGTTCAAGCGCGGCTTCAAGACGCTCGAGATTCCGATCGATTATCGCGAGCGCATCGGCGAGACGACGCTGCACCGCTGGTCGAGCACGATCTGGACGTTCAAGAGGCTCTGGTGGGCGCGCAAGATTCGCCGCGCATAACGGTCGCCGTGTTGTGCGGCGGCTTCGGCACACGCCTCGGCGCACTCACGCGCGATCTGCCGAAGCCGATGATCGACGTCGCCGGACGTCCGTATCTCGAGTACGTGATCGAATCGTTCGCCGAAAAAGGTTTGAACGACTTCGTGCTGCTCACCGGTTTCAGGCATGAAGTCATCGAATCGCATTTCGGTGATGGTTCCTCGCGCGGTTACCGCATCGCGTACAGCCGCGAGCTCGAACCACTCGGCACCGGCGGCGCGTTGCGCGAAGCGCGCTCGCTGCTCGGCGAGCGCTTCATCCTTACATTCGGCGACGTGCTGCGGCGATTCGACTACGATCGTTTCGTGCAGCAGCACATCGGCAACTGCCTCGCGGTCTATCCGCGCATCACCAGCGGCAACAGCGATGTCGCCGACGGCATGGTCGTGCGTTTCGACAAACACGCGCCGGAGCTGCCGTACGTCGACGCAGGTTTCTCGGTGATGCAAAACTCCACCATCGATTTGTTGCCGGACGCGGGCGCGTGCTCGTTTGAAGAGATCGTCTACGCGAATCTCGCCGAGCATGGCGGTCTCGAAGGCGAGATCGTCGATCACGACTTCTGCGACATCGGCACACCCGAAGAGCTCGCGGCTACGCGCGCGAAGCTCGAGCACCCGGAGGTTTCTTGAAGATTCTCGTCACCGGCGCGGCCGGTTTCATTGCATCGAATCTCATTCCGCGTCTGCTGAATCGCGGCGACGAAGTGATCGGCGTCGACAACTTTTTTCTCGGCAAGCGCGCGTACGTCGTGCAGCACCCGAAGTTCAAATTCATCGAGCTCGATCTGTTGCAGCTCGATGAAGTCGTGAAGCTCGTCGCCGAGGAAAAGCCCGATCGCGTGTGGCATCTCGCCGCGAACAGCGACATCAGTTTCGGCACGAAGTACACGGACTTCGATCTCAAGGGCGGCACGCTCGTGACGTACAACGTGCTCGAAGCGATGCGTCGCGCGGAGATCAAACAGATCGTGTTCTCGAGCAGCGGCGCGGTGTACGGCGAGCCCACGGTGATGCCGACGCCCGAGGATTACGGACCGATTCTGCCGATTTCGCTTTATGCGGCGAGCAAGGTGGCGTGCGAAACGCTCATCACCGCGTTCGCGCACAACTACGACATGACCGCGTGGATCTATCGCTTCGGCAACATCGTCGGACCGAATCCGACGCATGGCGTGATTCACGATTTCGTTCTGCGTCTCTATCAGGAACCGACGAAGCTCACCGTTCTCGGCGACGGCTCGCAATCGAAGCCGTACGTCTACGTCGAAGATTGTCTCGACGGAATGGAGTACGGCATCGCGCACGTGAACGAACACGTCAACGTGCACAACCTCGCCGTCGATGATCAAACCAGTGTTCGCGAGATCACGGATTGGACGATCGAAGCGATGGGCATCGATCGCAACAGCATCGACGTGCAGTACGGAACGAGTCCGCGCGGCTGGCGTGGTGATGTGCCGTACGTGAAGCTCGACACGTCGCGCATGACGAAGCTCGGCTGGCGTCCGAAGCTCTCGAGCAACGAAGCCGTGCGACGCACGATCGTCGAGACGGTCGAACAATTCAGGAACGGGCCGCTGCGTTGAACGAAAATCGTTCCGTCACCTTCGCGATCGGCTGCGCGATCACTGCCGCGTTGTTGCGGCTGATTCCGCTGCACTGGTTGCACGCGGTGAACTGGGACGAGATCGAGTTCTATCGCGCGACGAAGTGGATCGCCGAAGGGCGTCTGCCGTTCCGCGATTTCTGGGAGCACCACTCGCCGCTGCCGTGGTTCCTCTTCGCGCCCGTCGCGCGATTCGTGAACAGCATCGACACCAGCGCGATCGTGGCCATGCGCTGGGCGCAAGTGCCGGTGTGGATCGCCGCGTTCGTCCTCGCGAACATCTTCATGCGCAACGCCGGCATCTCGCGATTCGCGCGCTGGTCCGCGATCTCCGTCGCCGTTACGAGCTCACTGCTCATGACATCGGCGGTTGAGTTTCGCGTGGATCCTGTGGCGATTGCATTGTTGTTTGGTGGGCTCGTTGCGTGGCAGCGCGGGACGAAGCGCGCGATGTTGCTTGCCGGTGTGCTTTTCTGCCTGACCGGTCTCGCGAATCTCCGACTCGGGCCGATACTCGTCGTCGCGGTCGCACTCGCGCGCGTCATTCGCCGAGAGCCGAAGAAGTGGGGCGACGAGCAGAGTGCAAACTGGGTGCTCGTCGGCGGCGTCATCACGTTACTTGCGTTTCTCGCATTCAGCGCGGTTACGAATTCACTGCAGCCGATGTGGCAGCAACTCATCGTCGAGAACCAACTCGGTGAGAGCACGGCGACGGGAATCGAGTACACGTTTCTCAATCGGCTGCTGGTTGTATTCGGATGGCACGTCATCATCTATGACCGGGAATTCGATCCGGCGATCATTGATCCGGGTGGCATCGTCATCATTCTCGCGGGGCTCGTCGGAATCGTGCTCGCGCTGCGCCGCTGGCGCAATCCGGATGAGCTCTTCGCGCTCGCACTCGTGCAGTGCGCGAACGTGCTTTTCCTCATCCGGATGAAGTTCATCTACAACTATCATTTTCAGACGGCCGCGCTGTTGATGCTGCCGCTGGTCGCGCTCGCGTTTGAACGCATCAAGCGACGGCCCGCGATATTCGCAATGCTTGCGCTCGCGTGGTGCGTGAACGCGTACGCGTCGCTGTTGCGCGGAAAAGAGCTGGATCGCGCGTATCAGGACGTGATCATGCGCGAGGTGAACGCGCGAACGGCGCCGGGTGAAACCGTCTTCGCCGGCATTCCATGGGGGTTGCAGCGCGAGCCTGCATATCACTTCTGGTTCCTGCCGGAGCTCGCTCGCCAGCTTGTCGCGGAGAAACACGCGACGCCTTATTTTCTTGGCGAGTTGCTCACGCATCCACCAGCGGCACTTGTCGCCGACCGCAACACGATGGTGTGGCTCGTCAGCATTCAGAAGGAGCTTGCGCCGTACTTCGTTCGTCACTACACGCCTGTGTGGCGAAGCTTGTGGGTGCCAGGAATGAATGCGCGTCTGCTGCCGAACACTTCGCAGAAATGGCTCGTGCCACGCACCGGGGAGTATCGCTTGTACGCTTCACCCGCATACGCGCGGCACGCGTGGTTCCGTCGTCCAATCTACATTTCGACGTACGAGCTCCACGGGGTCGAATTGCGACTGCCGCTGCCCGCGAATGATCCCACGCTACAGTGGCGCATCGACGGCAAGCCGGTCGCGATGCAGCCAGTGATGCAGTTGCGCATGGGACAGCGCGTCGAAGTCGTTTCTACCGCATCGCAACCGATCGGCGTTTTTCTTCTCAACCATGCGGATCGCGTTCTTTTCCGCCAGCCGCCGCACACCGTGACGCTCGAAGCATCCGCACCCCGCGTTACGCACTGGCCTTCGTTCGCACGATGAAACGCGCACTCTTTCTCGATCGCGATGGTGTCGTCGACGAGCTCGTGTACTACCCGTCGCACGATGAGTGGGAATCGCCGCGGCGCGTGTCGGATCTGCGGATGATCGATGGTGTGAGTGAGCCGCTGCGTCGCTTCGCGGAAGCGGGATGGTTGTTGTTCTTCGTGACGAATCAGCCGAGCTTCGCGAAGGGGAAGACGTCACGCGAAGAATTGCAGGAAGTGCATGACGCCGTCGTTGCGAATGTCGACGCGCCGGTCACGCGCAGCTACATCTGCTTTCATCGATCGGAAGACGCGTGCGAGTGCCGCAAACCGAAGCCGTACTTTTTGCACGAGGCCGCGCGTGAGTTCGATGTCGATCTCGCGAGCTCGTGGATGGTCGGCGATCAGGACAGCGATCTGAAGTGCGGACGCGCGGCGGGATGTCGCGTCGCACTCATCGAGCATCGCGGTTCGGAGCACAAACGCGGAAGTGTGGAGCCGGATTTGAGGGTGGAGAGTTTGACGGAGCTCGCGGACGCTCTACTCACTTGACGCTCTCCCACTTCGTCTGCGTAACCTTCAGCGCCGGATGTGAGACGAGCAGGTGCCACACCACGGCCGCGAGTCCCTCCGTGTGCGGCGTGATGCGATCCGTCGAGATCACCGGGATCAGCACACATTCATCGGCGACCTGCTTCGTGTAGCCGCCGTCTTTGCCCACGATGCCGTAGACCTTCGCGCCGGCGTTGCGCGCGTGATCGATGGCGCGCACGAGATTCACGGAGACATTCTTCTCGACGTTGCCGCCGCCGACGGAGAACACGAGGATCGCGTCTTTGTCGTTGATGCGTGAGATCTTCATCCATTCCGCAAAGCAGCTGTCCCAGCCTTCATCGTTCACGCGCGCGGTGAGCTCGGAAACGTTGTCGGTCGGCGTGTAGGCCTCGTAGCGGCAGATCTTGCGGAAGTCGTTCACGGCGTGGCTCGCGTCCCCCGCGGACCCGCCGACGCCGAGGATGAAGAGACGGCCACCGGAGTCCCGGGAGGTGGCGAGGCCGGAGGCCATGCGATCGATCGCGTTCGCGTCGATCTGGCGGATCACTTCGATGCTTTCGTCGAGAAACGAGCGGCTGAACGATTCCATGCGGCGCATTCGAACATCGCGCGCGGAAACGAGTCAACGGCGAGTTTGGTTTCCAAGTGTGTGACTCCGATCGACGAAGTCTTTCGACGCCTCGCCGCGTCTTCGTTCCGCCGTAAGTTCAAACTGCAGGGACGCGAGCTTGCCTATCTCCAGATGTGGGGACTGCCGCACGTCATGAAACAGGCAGAAGAGCTTCTCCGGAAACGCGTCGCTCCGGCAGAGCCGCTGAATGACGGACGGCAGACGCCGTGGCGCAATCATCCGGTTTTCGTCGCGCAGCATGCGACCGGCACGTGTTGTCGCGGCTGTCTCGAGAAGATTCACGAGATTCCGAAAGGGCATGCGCTCACGGCGGATGAGATGGCGCACGTGCTCGCGGTGATCGAGCGCTGGCTCGGCGCGTCGGTTTAAACTCCGCGTCATGCCGACGCACATTCAGAAGCCGTCCGTCATCGAGGCCGCGGGCAACAAGCCGAAGATCATCGAGGAGTACATCGGTCGCGTGAACTCGAAGACCGACTCGGTTTCGATCGCGCGCATGAAGAGTCCCGGCGGCTGGGTCGAGCCCGGGCAGACGCCCGAGTTCGACGAATACACGGTCGTGCTGCGCGGCACGCTGCGCGTGGCGACGAAGGACGGCGCGCTCGACGTGCACGCGGGGCAGGCGATCATCACGCACGCGGGCGAGTGGGTGCAGTACTCGACGCCGGGTGATGAAGGTGCGGAGTACGTCGCGATTTGTCTGCCGGCGTTCTCGATGGATTCCGTGCATCGCGACGAGTAGTCACGATTACGCATCGCCCCGGCACCACACGCCGTGCCCACTTCCCCTCACAGCCCCATGTGACGATCGACACTACCTCGTCCTCGATCGCGGTCCGAAGATGCTCATGGTTGAGACAAAGTCTCAACGATCAACGGATCGAAGCACACCATGAGCATCATCCATCTGCAACCAGGACAAAGACAGTCCTTCTCCGCGAAACGTGCATCGTCGTGCGGCTCGCGCATGCATCGCAGTGCGTCGCTCGCGATGATCGCTGCACTGCTGCTCGCACCGGCGTTGCTGGCGCAGGAGGCGACGACTCCGGAAACGGACGAAGAAACGTCGCCCCCGAAGATCGTGCAGGGAGTCGAGAAATTCAAAGAAGCATTCGCGAATGCATCCGGCGGTATCGAGATCTCCGGCTTCTTCGACATGCAGGCCGCGGAGCGCGCCGTCGATCCTGATGTCTTTTCCGCTGGCGACTTCGAGCTCGATTTCGCGCGCGAGCTCGGCAGGAACACACAGCTCGCGGCGGCAATCGTCACGAATGATGAAGGGACGAACCTTGCCGTCGGCTTCGTCGACATCCACCTCTTCGGCCACAGGGTCGCGCCGCGTGGCCGGCTGCCGATCGAAAAAGGATTTCATCTGCAGTTTGGACGCTTCGACGTTCCGTTCGGACAGGACTGGCAGTTTTATGCGGCAAAGGATCGCGTCGAGCTGAGCGCGCCGCTCACCACCGACACGCTGCTCGACGGCGGGTTCAACGACACCGGTCTTCGCATCCTCGGCGGCACGCGCGGCTTCAACTACTCCGCGTTCGTCATTCGCGGCGATCGTCCGGGCAGCCTTTACGGCGGACGTCTCGGCATCACGCCGTTCGATAACCCCTATCGTTTCGAGCCGCACACGCATCTCTTCGACGCTGGTGTTTCGATCCTGCAGGACATCGATGGAGATCGTCATACGCGCTCGCGTGCGTTCGCGGTCGATGCGAGCTCGCAGCTCGGCGCACTCAATCTGCGCGGTGAATACATTCACTGCGATGACCACGAAACGCACGCACGCAGCGGATGGCATCTCACCGCCGCGTTCGACGCGAGCGCCTTCACGCGCGTGCCCATTACGCCGTACGCGCGCTATGACACCGTGGATGAAGCGCCGGCCGATGACATGCGCACAGAGCGCATCACCGCGGGTGTGAATGCGAACCTCTTTCGATTTCTGATGTTCAAGCTCGAGTACCAGCGCATTCTCACGGCTCCCTTCGAGGTCGAATCGGAAGAAGGCTTCCGCCGCAACGCCTGGTTCGCGCAGGCCGTCATCGTGTTTTGAGGCCGATCATGAAAACGATCTTCGTTTCCGTGCTCCTCGTCCTCCTCGCGCTCAACGCCCACGCACACGAACCATCCGGGCACCCGACATGGAGCGTCGACGCCTGCGTGAGCTGCCACGCCACGAAGGCCGAACGGCCGATGCTCGAGGCGCGAATCACGGTTCCGTGCAAAACCATGTGTGTCTCTTGTCACTCCATGAAGAGCCATCATCCTGTAGGAGTGAAGATCGACGCGGAGGTGAAGCCGCCGCTGCGTCTGACGAACGAGGGAAGGAACACCTGCGTCACCTGTCACGACGTCACGCGCAGCAGAACGGAGTCAGTACCATGGGTCTCGCAGAGTTTCATCCAGCGCGTCATGAGCCGCTCGAAAGAGCACAAGACGTACTTCCTCGTGATGCGCAATGATCACGGCCAGCTTTGCCGCAACTGTCACTGACGAGAACACTTCATGCACATCCCCGATGGGTATCTCAGCCCCGCGACCTGCGCCACGTTGTATGCGGCCGCGATTCCGTTCTGGAGCACCGCGCTTCGCAAAATGCGCGCGCTCGTGACCGCGCGCACGATTCCTCTCGTTTCGCTCTTCGCCGCGTTTTCGTTCGTCGTGATGATGTTCAACCTGCCGCTGCCCGGGGGAACGACCGGCCATGCGGTAGGAATCGCGATCGCTACGATCGTGCTTGGGCGCTGGGGCGCGATGCTCGCGATCAGTGTTGCGCTCGTGATTCAGGCGGTTTTCTTCGGCGACGGCGGGATCACCGCCATCGGTGCGAACTGCTTCAACATCGCCATCCTCGGCGCGCTCGTGTCTGACGTCGTCTATCGCTACGGCAGCGGCAACGCGCCCGCGGATTCGCGCAGACGCGTCATCGCCGCGGGCTTCGCGGGATACATCGCGATTAACGTCGCGGCGCTCGTCACCGCGATCGAGTTCGGAATTCAGCCAATACTCTTCTCCGCACCGGACGGCACGCCGTTGTACGCGCCGTATTCGCTCGGCGTGGCGGTGCCGGCGATGATGCTCGGCCATCTCACATTCGCCGGATTGGCGGAGGCGATCATTTCGGCGGGCATCGTTGCGTATCTGCAGCGCGCCGAGCCATCGCTGCTCTCCTCGCAGGTGAGTTATCGATCTCCGTCGACGCGCTTTCGTGTGACGCGCCCGTTGTGGGCCGCGCTCGGTGCGCTGATGATCGCGACGCCGCTGGGATTGCTCGCCGCGGGTGCGGCGTGGGGCGAGTGGAGCGCCGAAGACTTTGCGCATCCCGAGGCTCGGCGCGAGATTGCGGCGGCATCGCTTGATGCGGCGCCACCCGTCGCAGCGCCGACCGGATTGCAGAAACTCTCGTCGATGTGGACAGCGCCGATTCCGGATTACGCGCCGGCTTTCGTGCGAAGCGAATCGTTTGGATACATCGTGTCGGCGATGTTCGGCGTGGGATTGATCATCGTCTCCGTACTTCTTCTGCAGCAACTGTTCGGAGGGCGTCGCGCGCCGGAGGGAACGAGTCTGCTCTGATGGCGGCGTCGTTCGTCGAGCGTTCGATCGGGTCGCTTCGCGGCATCGCGGAGCGTTCGCTGTTCAGCGAGACCATTGCGAGAACCAATGGTCCGCTGCAGGCGATCGATGCGCGCGCGAAACTCGCGGGACTGCTCGCGTTGATCCTCGCGACCGTGTTCACGCATGAGCTGCGAGCGATTGCCGTGTTGCTGGTGCTCGCGATGGTGCTGACGTTTGTTGCGGGTCGCGGCGCATTGAGCGCGGTGTTGCGCGTGTGGCTCGCGGGAGCATTGTTCACCGGTATCGCGGCTCTCGGCGCGCTCGTCCTGACGCGAGGAGACGTCGTGGCGCGACTGCCGTTCGGTCTCGCCGTCACACGTCAGGGCTTGCTCGCGTATGCGTTCGTACTCGGACGCGTACTCACGACCACCGCGCTCTCGCTCGTGCTGGTCCTGACGACGCGCTGGGATGCGCTGCTGCGCGCGTTGCGCGCGCTTCGCGTTCCGGCGATGCTGATCGTGATCATCAGCATGACCTATCGCTACGTCTTTGTTTTGCTCGAAGTCGCGGCCGAGTTGTTCGACGGACGGCGCAGCCGTCGCATCGGAAGACTCACGCCCGCGGTCGAGCGCCGTCTCGCCAGCGCGGCTGCTGGTGCATTGCTCACGCGCACACTCACAATGACGGACGACGTGTATCTCGCGATGCAGTCGCGCGGTTTTCGCGGCGACGTTCGTTTGCTCGATGATGCGCGGATGCGAATGCGAGACTGGATCGTGATGATCGCGTTCATCGGCCTCGCGATTCTCATCGTGGCGGTGCATCGATGACGTTGTTCGCGCTCGATCGCGTGGCATTTCAGTACGGCGACGTTCGTGCGCTCGACGACGTCTCGCTCTCGATTGCGCAAGGCGCACGCATTGCGCTCCTCGGCGCAAACGGATCCGGCAAGTCGACGCTGTTGCGGATGCTCGACGCGCTCACGTTTCCATCCACCGGCGAGATGCGATTCGATGGCGCGGCCGTGACCGCTGAGGCGATGAACGACGATCGCTTCGCATTCGCGTTTCGCACGCGCGTCGGGTTCGTCTTCCAGAATCCCGACGTGCAGCTCTTCAACCCCACGGTCTTCGACGAGCTCGCGTTCGGCCCGCTGCAATTGCAGTGGCCTGTCGAGCGAATTCGTAAGCGCGTCGAAGAGACGCTCGTGCAATTCGGCATCGAACATCTTCGCGAACGCTCGCCACATCGTTTGTCGGGAGGCGAGAAGAAACGCGTCTGCCTCGCGTCCGTCCTCATTCTCGAACCGGAAGTGCTGCTGCTCGATGAGCCGACCGCCGCGCTCGATCCGCACGGACAGAGCGTGATCTTCGATCTGCTGTACGAATGCGCGGCCGCGCAACGAACGATCGTCATTGCGACGCATGATCTCGGGATTGCCGAAGATCTTGCGGAGACGTGCGTCGTGATGCAGGCCGGACGCATCGCCGCGCAGGGACCGGCGAAAGAGATCGTGCGCGACGAGGCGCTGCTGCGTCGCACTGGCTTGTTGCACGCGCATCGCCATGCGCACGAGAACGGCATCGTCCACACGCACCCGCATCGTCATCGCGGACACGGACACGATTGATCGCGCGGCGACCGACGATGCTATGGTCTCCCGTCGATGAAGACCTTGATTCTGTCGCACGCGGATGTCGAAGAGTTGCTGACGATGCGCGAGTGCATCGCGGTGATGGAAGACGCGCTCGCGGCGCTGGCGCGCGGCGAGGTACACAACCCGCTGCGACAGGCGATTCGCGCTCCCGGTGCTCCGGGCCTGCTCGGTCTCATGCCCGCGTGGCGCACCGGCTATTACGCGTTGAAGGAAGTTTGCGTGTATCCCGAGAACCCGAAGCGCGGACTCGACACGCACGTCGGCACCGTGATTCTGCACAGCGGCGAAACCGGAGAGCCGCTAGCGATCATGAATGCTTCGGCCATTACCGCGATTCGTACCGCGGCGGTCTCGGCTGTCGCGACGAGACTGCTCGCACGTCCTGACGCCCGCGTCCTCGCGGTGATCGGCAACGGCGTTCAGGCGAAGGCGCATCTCGAAGCAATTCCGCTTGTGCGCGACATCGCGGACGTGCGCGTGTTCAGCCGCAGCAGCGGAACGGTCGCGTCCGCCGAAGAAGCAGTGCGCGGCGCCGATATCGTCGTGACCGCCACGAGCTCGCGCGAGCCCGTGCTGAAACGCGAATGGCTGAAGCCGGGAGCGCACATCAACGCTGTCGGATCGAGCATCCCCAGTGCGCGCGAGCTCGACGGTGCGACGATCGCCGCATCCTCACTCTTCGTCGACCGCATCGAATCGACCGTGAACGAGAGCGGTGACTACCTTTTTGCGGTGAAAGAAGGTGCGATTCGCCGGCCCGAGCACATTCGTGGGGAATTGGGCGATGTTCTCATCGGTAGAACAGCAGGCCGGACCGCTGAGGACGAGATCACACTCTTCAAGTCGCTCGGTCTGGCGGTGGAAGATCTCGCGTCCGCGGCATTTTTGTACGAAAAAGCGCGGCGCGAAGGTCGCGGAACGTGGGTCGAGATCTAGCTCTGACGGTCCGCGGAATAAGCTTCCATCTCTGTGCCGTTAGCAGCAGTCCGGGCTTGACAAGGTCCCGAATGCCTGCGTAAAGTGCGCGGGTTTTCCCAAACGGGACCAGTCCAGCTCTACGTGTCTTCAGAAGGATAAGCAGCGAATGCCAACGATCAACCAGCTTGTTGCCAAGGGCCGCGAATCGGTCAAGTACAAGACGAAGTCGCCGGCTCTGCAGTCGAGCCCGCAGAAGCGCGGCGTTTGCACGCGCGTGTATACGTCGACCCCCAAGAAGCCGAACTCGGCGCTCCGCAAGGTCGCGCGTGTGCGTCTGACGAATGGCGTGGAAGTCACCACGTACATTCCGGGCGTCGGCCACAACCTCCAGGAGCACTCGATCGTGCTCATCCGCGGAGGTCGTGTGAAGGACCTGCCGGGCGTGCGCTATCACGTCGTCCGCGGAACGCTCGACGCCGTTGGCGTCGCCAAGCGCAATCAGAGCCGTTCGAAATACGGCGCGAAGCGCCCGAAGAAGGCGTAAGGATCACTGACTCATGCCGAGAAGAAGAGAAGTTCCCAAGCGCGAGATCCTTCCGGATCCGGTTTACAACAGCCAGCTCGTGACGAAGTTCATCAACTCCCTGATGAGCGACGGCAAGAAGTCGGTGGCTGAGCGCGTGTTTTACGGCGCCCTCAAGAAGGTCGAAGATCGTGCGAAAGACGATCCTCTCAAGGTCTTCAAGAAGGCGATCGACAACGTGAAGCCGGCCCTCGAGGTCAAGAGCCGCCGTGTCGGTGGCTCGAACTATCAGGTTCCCATCGAGGTTCGTCCGACGCGCCGCACGGCGCTCGCGATCCGCTGGATGATCACGTACGCCAACTCGCGCGGCGAGAAGACGATGCAGGACAAGCTCGCGGGCGAGATTCTCGACGCGGCGAACAATCGCGGTAACGCGATCAAGAAGCGCGAAGATACGCACAAGATGGCCGAGGCCAACAAGGCGTTCGCGCACTACCGCTGGTAGTTTTCAAACTCTCTGGTATCATTCCGCCCCCTTCGTCGGTTGACAGGGGGCGAGTTCGATCGAATGCCTGAATTCGATCACCCCGGGCGAAAGCGCGGGACCCAACTCAGCAGCTTTCCGTAGCTCCGTCTCGACCGGATAACACAGACAACGTTCTGCGGTTCCGGACCGAGCAACGGGAAACAAACAAATTGAACGAATTGCACCTCCCCAACGGAGGTGTGCGTGTGCCGGCGAATGCCGGTACGCGTGTGTTGTGGTCTGCAAGAAAAGAAGAACTCATGGCACGTACGGTACCTCTCGAGAAAACGCGCAACATCGGCATCATGGCTCACATCGATGCCGGTAAGACGACGACCACCGAACGCATCCTTTTCTACACTGGCATCACCCACAAGATCGGTGAGGTGCACGAGGGCACTGCAACCATGGACTGGATGGTCCAGGAGCAGGAGCGCGGCATCACGATCACGTCCGCCGCAACCACGGCGAAGTGGGGCGACACGCGCATCAACATCATCGACACCCCGGGTCACGTCGACTTCACGGTCGAGGTCGAGCGCTCGCTGCGCGTCCTCGACGGCGCGGTTGGTGTGTTCTGCGCGGTCGGCGGCGTCGAGCCGCAGTCCGAAACGGTGTGGCGCCAGGCCGACAAGTACGGTGTTCCCCGCATTGCGTTCGTCAACAAGATGGACCGCATCGGCGCGAACTTCGAGAACGTCGTCGGTCAGATCCGCAACAAGCTTGGCAAGAACGCGGTTCCTCTCCAGCTCCCGATCGGAGCCGAGGACAAGTTCCGCGGCGTCATCGACCTCGTGCAGATGAAGGCTCTCGTCTTCAAGGATGAGACCCTCGGCGCGAAGTACGACGTCGAAGAGATTCCGGCCGAACTCCGCGCGGAGGCCGAAGGCCTCCGCGAGAAGATGGTCGAGTCGATTGCTGAATCGCACGACGAGTTGCTCGAGAAGT
>JACZCU010175674.1_pt1 | contig 32822 bp, 28 predicted proteins | sample 8641851 | NCBI WGS metagenome assembly JACZCU01 (sample SAMN15324605, study PRJNA640507) | soil metagenome | isolation source: monocropping sugarcane control | place: China: Luxin town, Laibin City, Guangxi Province | collected 2019-07-25 | depth 10cm m | reverse complement strand
TTTAACCAGGGCGGCCAATTCAAAATCGGCTCGGGATTACACCGGCCTTGACAGTGGGGAGGGTGGTAAGTAGAAGGAGCTTCCATTATGGTATCGCACAATCATTATGTCGCTACTAGTTATGTTTATGATAGAAATACAGATAGATTTTTGTTGGTCTGGCATAAGAAATCGGGGAAATTGCTACCACCTGGAGGGCATCTCAACAGCGAAGAGGAGCCTCATAAGGGTGCCCAGCGAGAGTTATTAGAAGAAACCGGAGTTGAAGGTCGCATACTCAATCTGCTTGAGACGCCTCAAGTTGAGACACCAGCTACGGCACAACTTCCTACTCCTTTCTGTATCTTATATGAGAAGATTCCTGCGGAGGTAGAGGGTGAAGAACATATGCATATCGATTTCGTTTATGTCGTAGAAATACCTCTTTTTGAAGCGCTTTCCTTACGCGCTGAGGAGGTATCGCTTGCACGGTGGGTTTCTTCAGAGGATATAGATCACGTCGACACCTATGAGAACGTAAAACAAGTTTGCCGAGCCATAAGTTCTATCAGTAAAAGAGCAGGGATTGCAAGCGCATAAAAGTATTCAAGCGACAAACCGACCTGCCGTAAAGTGGGCCGGTTTTCATAGATTTAGGGACTTGCTTCACTGGTTTTCTTTTTGGCTTCTTTCGATTAGATGGCGATGATGCTTATTCAGGCTTACGGCCCCAGGCAGTGAGGACATATGTTGTTGCCAGGAAATCAGGTCGCTCCATTTCTTCGAGAACTTGCTGGCAAATAGCCTGGTACTCCATGCTAGCAGAGCCCCATTTCTGGAGGAATGGGTATACCGTGTGTAACATGTACTTGACATTTTCGCACCATCCCTGTCCTTCCGGCGTTCCCGCACGCTGCTCGAAACTGTAGGCTTTTGTTTGTACCTGCTGGCATCCATACTGCTGGAGGAGGCGTGCCAGCTGGCTCGTTACCCCTGCGCGCTCTTGCGCGAAAAGATGCCCTGCCTGGTAGGTGGCACCTATCATCATGTCGAAGAAACGCATCAGAGCTGGGCTATTGCTCTGGACACCAACCTCGCCTTCTGTGAGACGAACGACGCCACCAGGACACGTCACCCGCAGCAGTTCACTGAGCATTTTCGGCCAGTCCCAGGTACGCAGAAAGCTCGTGGCAAACCGCATGTTCACCAGGTCAAAGTAAGCGTTGGGAAATTCGAGCATCCGCAGTGCATCCATAGTGTGAAACTCGACACGGTCACTGACCTGCTGTGCTTCGGCTTGCTCGTGGGCATACTCGATCATGCGTCGGCTCACATCGATCCCTATCAACGACATGCCGGGATACGCCTGAGCAGCTGCGATGAGCCAGCCGCCGGTACCGCAGGCGACATCCAACACGCGACGAAAGGAGATCGGATCGGCTTGCTCCGGCAAGAGGCCTCCCATAGCTATGGTAGCCATCCGATCCTGGAGGGTGAGACGCAGGAGTTCTTCCTCGTTGCTTCTATCCTGAACGACATACGTACTCGGGTGTTCTTTTTTTGGTGAGTCATCAAGTGGTGGCATGAAATTGTTCTCCTTCATTCTGGTTGTTGCTCTGGCGACGCTGATATACCTTGCCTTATGCTCGCCGCCCTGTTCGGCGACAGGTAAGACGTGCCTATCCTCATTATAGCCGAGTAAACAGGCATTGTCGAGAAGCACCAGGACACGTCACTGAACAGCCTTCCTTTGCGAGATGTACGCAGATGTTGCTGGTTTCCCGCTGAAATGATAGGTTCCGGCAAAGGTTGACCCGGGCAGAAACGGCTCTGCCTGAGCGGCAGCGGGCAATCCAGCTCGCACGATTCTTGTTGCTTCACGCATGGTGAGCTTTTTCCTCCCTCCTTACTGTTCTGATTTGAACCAATCGTAACTTGGTAGTGAGGTGAGCTACAAGAGCCAATAGGCGAAACATGGGAAGACCATATTGCCGGGGATTCAGGCCATTGCTTGTCAGGACGATGGTTCCTGTGCTTCTGGCTGGGGGCGATGACCCCAGGCAGTGAGCAGGTGCCAGGTAGCGCAGAAATCGGGCCGATGGAGCTCATCGAGTGTTTGCTGATGGATGGCATCGTAATCTTTGCTTATGCAGCCCCATTTTTGGAGAAATGGACGCAGTGTCTGCAGCACGTACATCCCATCTTCGATATACACCTGCCCCTCGGGTGTTCCTGCTCGATACTGCAAGGGGTAGGCTCTCGTCTGCACCTGCTGAAAGCCATTCCTGCTGAGCAGGGGGGCCAAGTGGGCGGTTAACCCGGCACTTTCTTGAGCAAAGAGGTGCCCCGACCGGAAGAGGGTACATAAGAGCATTTCACAGAACTGCATGGCTCCGGGGCTGGTACTCTGGTGGATCACTTCCTCATCCGTAAGACGGACCACACCTCCCGGGCGCACGACCCGCAGCAGTTCATTCAGCACTCTAGGCCAATCCCAGGTGCGTACAAAACTGAGGGCGAACCGCAGATTGACCATGCCAAAGGAGGCATCAGGAAAGTCGAGGACGCGCAACGCGTCCATGACATGAAACTCGACGCGATCGTCGACGTGCTGTGCAGTGGCTTGCGCGCGGGCATACTCGATCATACGCAGGTTGATATCGATGCCTACCAGCGACATCTCAGGATAGGTCTGGGCGACTTCAATAGCCCAGCCACCTGTCCCGCAGGCGATATCAAGCACGCGCTGAAAAGCACGCGGGTTGGCTTGCTCTGGCAGGACTCCGCCCATCGACGTAGTAACGAGATGGTCCTGGTTGGCTAAGCGGCGTAGTTCTTCTTCATTTTTGGTCTTGCACGAAGTATGTACCGGAATAGGACTGTTTCCATGGATGCGAAGGCATAGTCATTTGATATATCGATAGAGTCATCATCCTGCACTATCGAGATCTCTTCTGACATAATCTCTTTCCAACTTCCCTGTGAGCAAATTTTGAAATAAGTTTCATTCAACTGCCTAAATGTACAATGAGCAGTTGAATGAAAGACTCTTTTCGCTTACCGTGATGTCACCCAAGAAAAATTTCTAAAGGGACTACTGATATACCAATTGCCTCAGTATAGGCTAGACTCAAGATTTCCGTTCTCAAGATTTATGATCACAGTCTCAACATTTGTGAAATCCTACTACAATGGTGATTGTCACAAATATTTGGCAGTAGCTCAGCAATATTGAGCACAAGGTGACACTTATCGTCACACATTTCTGGCAGCTTTTCTCACAAATATTTAGCCAAACCTTGTTTATCGTCAGAAATATTTGGCGAAACCATACCTTCATTATCAACATCTGCAATCTTATACACTGCTCTTCCAGAGTATTATTGAACATCTATGCTAATGCGCATTTGACCGTAATAATACATGTCGCTGAACACTACGTTTGCCTGTAAGACTTTCGCTCCTCATGACTCATACAACCTGTCCCAAAATGGATAGCTCGCCCCTCTTAATTAGTGATGATCACCCTTTGTGATCATCACGACGACGTTTCTACCAATAAAGGAATGAAGGATATTCCTATCACCCTTAACTCAAAGGAGAAAACAGCGATGATGAAAAACTACCAAACGGCTATCGTGACCGGCGCTTCGCATGGCATCGGACCGTATATTGTGAGAGCATTGGCAAAGGAAGGCATGAATCTGGTGCTTGTCGCACGATCGGAGCAAGAGTTGGAACAAGTAGCCACCGCCGCCGACATTCGCGCGACCGGGGTACAAGTCCTCTCCGTTCCGACCGATGTAACGAACCGGGAGGCACTCAATGCCCTGGTGGCCACTGCCGAGCGCACCTTTGGCTCAGTGGATGTGCTGGTCAACAACGCCGGTGGGGATCTCCAACGGGAGTTTCACCACTATACGGCGGAGGATGTCGAAGCTCTCATCCGTCTGAATCTAACCGGGCCTATCGAGTTAACTCGCCTGCTCCTGCCGAGGATGCTGCAGCGCAAGCAAGGGCACATCGTGAACATCTCCTCGATGGGAGGCCGCATTGGCTTCCCGTATACCGAAGTCTATTCGGCCTGCAAGGATGGTCTGATCGGCTTTACCCGCGTGTTGCGCACCGATTACCGCACAGTTGGAGTCAGCAGTTCCGTGCTCATTCTTGGCAGTATCGGCGGCGCTGGCACGGGGGCACGGACGATGGAGGAGATGCACCTGCACTTGTCTGCCATGGACAAAGCCTTCATGTCCCCACCCGAGGCAGTAGCTAAAGCGGTTATCAAGAGCATCAGGCGTGATAAAGCAGAGATCGTGATCATGCCAGGACCCGGTCGGCTGCTGAGGGCGCTCATGGATCTCTTTCCGGGGATGGGGTCGATGATGGGCCAGATGGGGGCCCCTGTCATGAAGCAGGTCGTTGATTTCCGCGAACGACAGAGAGCGCAAATGGATGCGAACGCTCACCAGCCAGCAGAGCAGCGATGAGAAGTTTACCAACATTACCAACAACAAAGAAGCTATAACTATGTCTACAACAAACGTTCCTGTCACGAGCCGCCACACCGCCAACAATAACATCTCCGGCACGATGCAGCGCCCGCAGTGGCTCGCTGAGACACTCTACTCGTTCCAGAGCCGCTTCGTGGAGGTCGAGGGCAACCGCATTCATTATATCGATGAAGGAAGCGGCCCTACCTTGCTCTTCGTCCACCCTGGCGTGGGCTGGTCTTTCATGTATAGCGAGATTATTCAGGAGCTGCATGGTCGTTTTCGCTGTGTAGCCCTGGACTTGCCCGGCTTTGGTCTTTCACCAGCCGCGCCTGGATACCAGCATACCCTGACCGGCGATTCCCGGCTGCTCGAACGGTTCATCTCGACCCTCGGGCTGAGTGATGTGACCCTCTTCTCGCACGATGTGACAGGATCGATCGCCTTCGGAGAAAGTGATGCCAGCGCTGCTGGTCTTTGGCGACCAGGATGCTACAATCAAAATGGGGTGGTTGGCTCGCCTGGAGCGCATCTTCCCCAGATTTACGATTCTGCTGCTGTTGCAAGCGCTATTCGGAGCTTCTGGGACGAAGAGATCGCCGCATGAACAAGGACAGGAGGAAGCATGGTGGAGTCCTTTGAAACCTATCGGCCCTACCTCTTTTCCATCGCCTACCGCATGCTGGGTAGTGCAATGGACGGCGAGGATATGGTGCAGGAGACCTACCTGCGCTCCCAGGGCACGCCACCGGAAACCATTCGCTCGCTCAAGGCCTTTCTGACCACGATCATTATCCGCTTGTGTGTGGATCAACTCCAGCTGGCGCGCAGGAAGCGGGAACTGTACGTGGGCCCCTGGTTACCGGAGCCGATCCTCACCGCAGCGACTCCTGCCTCAGAAGATCCAGCAGAGCGCGTCGAGAGGGAGGAGTCGATCTCGCTGGCGTTTCTGGTGCTGCTGGAGGAACTCCAACCCTTTGAGCGAGCCGTCTTCCTGCTGCGCGAAGTCTTCGCGTACGAGTTTGCCGAGATCGCCACGATGCTGGACAAGAGTGAAGCGGCCTGTCGCCGCTCGTTCAGCCGGGCGAAGCTGCATCTGCGCGCGCATCGGCCACGCTTCCCTGCCTCGCCCGAAACCCACCAGCAGTTGCTTGGCGGGTTCTTCCAGGCGGCGCAGGGGGGTGATATGGCCCCCTTGATGGACCTGCTCTCCGACAATGTGACCCTGTGGGCCGATGCCGGTGGGAAAATCAAAACAGCCGCGCTGCATCCCATTCGTGGGCGTGATGCGGTGGCACGCTTTAGCCTGGGAACGGTGCGCTTTTTGCCAGAGGACTATCAGATGGAAATAGCGGAAGTCAACGGTCAAGCGGCTGTCATCATCCGCACTGGTAGTCAGGCCTTGTTCGTCCTCAGCATTGAGGTGGAGGCAGGGCAGATTCAGGCGATTCGTATCATTGCCAACCCGGAGAAACTCGCACGCCTCTAACATGAAACGGACATCCGAGAGAGGAAAGGACACTTACAATGGAACACGCAAGAACCGTTCCCGATGACTTCCCGACCGATGGGGTAGAGCTGAGCTACTTCCTGGTGGTCAGCGACTACGCTCGCGCGCTCGCATTCTATCGCGATGTGCTGGGAGCGATGGTGGTGCGCGAGCTTCCCGGAACCCTCGGCTTCCTGAACTTTCGGGGCAGTCAGATTCTGCTGTCAGTTCCGGGTGGTCACACGAAAGACAAGCCTACCGACATGAACGGCGCCATCGGCGAACTGACCATTCGGGTGCCGGACTGCTCGGCTGCCTACGAGGTGCTGCGCTCCCGCGGAGCCCAGTTCCTCACGCCGCCTGTCGAGTGGGGCGACGAAATCCGGGCCTTCTTCCACGACCCTGATGGTCATCTCCTGGAGATCTCTCAGAACGGCCAGCAGAAGAAATAGAGGAGAATCACGCGGTGAACCCTTCCCTTTCGCCCCTGAGTTCGTTGAGCCGCGCGATGACGACTGACGGGTCAAGGCGGCGCGTGAAGTCAGGATGGACAAAGGCTAGACGAACGATGCCCGACTGGTCGACCAGAAAGGTCCCCGCCATCGGCAGTTCCCAGGAGGTATCTCCGTTGAACACGGGCAGGTCCGCACCCACCTGTTTGTGCGCGCCGCGCACCGCCTCATCAATGGTGAAGACGAGTCCAAACTGGCGCGCCACCTGGTTGCCCCTATCGCTCAAGAGCGCAAAGGTCAGTTCCAGCTTTTCCGCCAAAGCTCTGCTGTGGTCCGGCGTCTGCGGGGAAATTGCCAGCAGGGAGGCTCCCTTTGCCTGCAGGTGTGGCAAGGCATGCTGATAGGCGCGCAACGCCAGGTGGCAGTACGGACACCACTGGCCACGATAGAAGGTCATGACGACTGGTCCCTGCGCGAGCAGGTGTGAAAGCCTCACCGCGTTGCCGTGTGCGTTGGGCAGGATGAAATCTGGGGCCTGTGCCCCCTCCTTGAGAGCATTCGAGGCCTCGCCGGAATGAATGAGCTGCCCAATGGGACGCAGCAAATCCTGTAGCAGATCTGCGGGTAACCAGCTTGCTCCCTCAGCGATAAATTCATCAATCTGTTGCTGTAATGGAGTGTTCGTTGGGATGGTCATCACCATGATTGTTCTCCTTGCAATTGGCATGGGTCTTGCCGCATGCTCGTTCACTCATTGCATTGGTTCAAAAAGGAGCAGAAGGGAGCCCTTCGTAACAGAGAGGAGCTCCCTTGCCAGAGCAGTTAACGAGACACCAGGCCTGCTAGTGGGCTGTAGCTCTAACCGCAGCCTCTCGCACTTCCACTGCCTGCTGAACCGCCTCGAGCTCAATCTCGATGGTGGCCATCGAACTCGCCGCCAGTTGCACTGCCGCTCCCCGACCCACGCCAAAATCGTTGCGATTGATCTGCGCCTTCGCGGTCAGACCTGCACTCACGCCCATGTGAGTGCTCTGACCACGGTATGCGACGTCGAAGGTGATGGGCCTGGTCACCCCATGCATGCTCAGCTTCCCCGTCACCTGGTAGTCTTGACCACCGGCATGCTCGACGCTCGTGCTCTGAAAGGTGATGATGGGATACTGCTTCACGGCAAAGAAGGCGGCGGACCGCAGGTGGGCATCACGCAGCTTATTGTGCGTATCGATGCTGGCCGCCTCCACTTCGGCCTCTACCCAGGAGTTGGCAGGATTTTGCTCATCAATATGGAGATGTCCACGAAGCGCGTGGAAGCGTCCTCTCGTCGTGCTGACCGACAAGACTCGGACAGCAAACGACAGGTATGAATGGGTGGGATCAATTTGCCAGATCATGGTAATTCTCCTTGAGAGAGCTTCTTCTTATGGAAGAGTCGCTCACTTGAATAGTGTGGAACGCACACTCGAAACGTACTTTCGGTAGCCTGTACACAGAGAGAGGGTCGAGGGGGGAGGTTTGTGTCAGACGCATCGTTGTCACAAACCTGCCCCCTCGACCCTCTTGCTTTGTGAAGATCTTTCATGTGAGGATCACGACAACCGTTCCTATCAACAAGAAATCGGAGGTTCTGTTCAATGAAAATTTTAGTAATGCCTAAGCCAATCGAAGGCGTCTCACGCGAGGAGATGCTGCAACATGCCGCTGCAGAAATTCAAGCGGTGTGGGAACTCTACGCGCAAGGAATCTGCCGCGAGTTCTATACTCGTGCGAACGAACCAGGCAGAGTGGTGTTGATGTTCGAAAGCGCAAGCGTGGAAGCCGCCAAAGAGGCGCTCGCCACGTTGCCATTCGCGCAGTTGCACCTGATCGACTTTGATGTGATCCCACTGGCTCCTTTCACAGGCCTCTCGCGCCTGTTCCAGGCACCGACCGGGGAACCCGCGGGGAAGACCCAATAAGGAAAGGAGAGCCTGATCACCGGGGCCAATGCTGGCATTGGAAAAGCTACCGCGCTGGGATTGGCCCAGATGCCAACTACAGGAGGTAAAATGATGAGTAAGTTTACGGGCATCGAACTGGAGTACTTACAGACCCAACGGCTTGGGAGGCTGGCCACCATTAATAAAAATGGCGAACCGCAGATTGCCCCGGTGACCTTCCGCTATCATGCTGAGTTGGACACTATTGACATCGGCGGATTGAACATGGGTGAGACGCAGAAATTTCGGAATGTGGCACGCAATGGTCTGACGTCTTTCGTCATCGACGATATCGCGCCCCCGTTTCAACCGCGCGGCATTGAGATTCGCGGGCACGCAGAAGCTCTTCCCGATGGCGGGCAGCAGATTTCACCAGACTTTAGTCCAGCCTTGATCCGCCTGACGCCAGGACGCATCATCTCCTGGAATCTGACTTCTGGCGATCCCGCTCAAACGCATTCGGCACGCAACGTCTAACAAGCAGTTGCGAGATGTGCTCTGGACTGAGGGCGTTGGATGGAGATGTGATAGTCTACCGGGACGCTGGGCGTTTGTGACAAACATGTCTGTCACAAACGTGACCCCTCGACCCTCTTCCTTTGTGGAGATCATTCTGGTGATGATCAAGAAAATGTTTCTAGCAATGTTTGGAGTATACGTATGTTTAGATCAAACGCTCCTGCTGCTGACAAGCGAAGCAGCGTACAGGAGACACCACCGTCAACACGCATTCTTGTGATCGGCGCGGGGTATGCAGGATTGTTGTTTACCATGCGCCTGGCTGGCAAAGTTGCCAGACAACATGTCCATCTAGCACTGGTCAACGAATCCGACACCTTCACCGAGCGCCCGCGCTTACATCAGTTTGCCACGAATCAGGAGGTTCAATGGCGCTCTCTTCCACAGATGCTGCGTCGGAAGAACATCCAGTTCATCCAGGGACGAGTCACCGGTCTCGATCCCATACAGCGCAAGATCATGGTCGAGGATCAGCAGCAAACGTACCAACTGGAGTACGACTACCTCGTCTATGCTTTGGGGAGTGCGACTGACCGAAAGAGCGTGCCGGGAGTGGCGCAATACGCCTACACCTTTGCGGCGAGTGGTCCTTTGTCCGCAGCAGCTCTGCGCGAAACACTTCCTTCCGTCCAGGCCAGACACGGTCATGTGGTGGTCTCCGGTGGAGGAGCCACCGGCATCGAAACCGCGGCGGAGGTGGCAAGCGCATATCCTCATATCAAGGTACACCTGGTGACGCGAGAGCCTTTGGCTCTCTTCCTGGGCAAGAGCGTGGCCAGCTCTATCCGGCGCAGACTCGTGCGCCTGGGAGTCGAGATTATCGATCAGACCAGTGTGACAGCCGTGCATGCGCACAGCGTGGTCATCGACCAGGGAAGCGAGCTCGCCTGTGACCTGTGCATCTGGACGGGAGGCTTTGTGGCTCCGCCGCTGGCACGGGAAGCTGGATTGGCCGTGAATGGGCGCAATCAAATTGTGGTCGACCCCTTTCTACGTTCGATCTCCCACCCAGAGATCTACGCGATTGGTGACGCGGCGCACCCCCGTGAGGACCCTGGAGCTCGCGTGCGCATGAGCGCCGTCACCGCGACGATCATGGGCGCGCATGGCGCCGATTGTTTGAGCGCGGTCCTTTGCGGAAAAACACCCAGTCCGCTCAGCTTTGCCTACCTGGGCCAGGGCATCGCTTTAGGACGACACAACGCCATTGGCTTCAACAATTATCCTGATGACAAACCCATTCCGCCCTACTTCACCGGGTGGTTGGGATACCTCATTCGCGAGGGGTTTGTGCGCTTGCTGGCAACCGCGGTACAGCATGGCGCGATTGTGTGGCCAGGGAAGCGGCGCTATGAGCGTGCACAACATCGACAACAAGCTACAGCACAGAAAAATGCGATGCAACTCCATCGAGTATGATGAAGGAGCGCAGGGGTACAGTGAATCAGCATACTCCTGGCGAAGCCCCCGCGATCTCTACCCGCTGGGACGCGCGAGATCGAACCAGGAGTTTTACGAAGGAGGAGGAACATGGCGGAAGGATTTGAAAGCTACCGGACGTACCTGTTTGCCATCGCCTACCGCATGCTCGGCAGCGCGATGGATGCACAGGACATGGTGCAGGAAACCTACCTGCGCTATTCGGCCACGCCGAAAGACTCCATTACCTCGCTGAAAGCGTATCTCACCACGATTATCACGCGCTTGTGCATGGATCAACTGCATCTAGCACGCAGGAAGCGTGACGTGTATCTGGGTCCCTGGTTACCGGAGCCGCTCATTACGCCGGAGGCGCTCGCAGCCGTGAGCCTGGAGGAGCGCGTCGACATGGAGGAGTCGATCTCGCTGGCGTTCTTGCAGCTGCTGGAGCAGCTGCAACCCATCGAGCGGGCGGTCTTCCTGCTGCGCGAAGTCTTCGAGTATGACTACGCCGAGATTGCCACCTTCCTCGGCAAGAGTGAAGTGAGCTGTCGCCAGTGGTTCAGCCGGGCGAAGAAACATCTTGGCGACCATCGGCCACGCTTCCCGACGTCTCCCGACACCCACCGGCAAATGCTCACCGGGTTTCTGCAGGCGGCTCAAGCTGGGGAGATGGGCCCATTGATGAACCTGCTGGCCGAAGATGTGACCCTGTGGGTCGATAGCGGCGGCAAAGTCAAAGGAGCGGCGACTCATCCGATTCATGGACGTGATGCGGTGGCACGCTTTGCTCTGGGAACCAGGCGCTTTTTGCCAGAGGGCGCCCGTGTGGAGCTGACAGCAGTCAATGGTCAACTGGCGCTGATCTTTCGCGCCGGTGATCGAGCTTATCTCGTGCTGGCCATTGAAGTGGAGGCACAACGGATTCAGATCATTCGTATCGTTGTGAACCCGGAGAAGCTTGCACGCATCTAAACGGATGGTCAATGTGACAAAGCATCCAGAGCACCTGTGAGTGTTCTTACAGCCAATATGAACTATTGAGGGACAACCCCCTCTGGAGGAAAAAGCAATGACAGCACAATATGACTTCCCGACTGCCGGTGTGGAGCTTAGGCACCTCCTTGTCGTGAGTGACTACGTTCGTTCGCTGGCGTTCTATCGCGATGTACTAGGTGCGACGGTGGTGCGCGAGTTTCCCGGCACCTTGTGCTTCCTGAGCTTTGGGGGCAGTCAGATCCTGCTCACGGTCCCAGGTGGACCCACACAGGACAAGCCCGCCGTCACCTTTGCCCCGCCCGCAGACGCGGACAGGGTCAGCAGCGAGTTGGCCATCCGGGTGCCGGATTGCTCTGCTGCTTATGAGGTCTTGCGCTCTCGCGGAGCCCAGTTCCTCACCCCGCCGGTTGACTGGGGCTATGAGGTGCGAGCCTTCTTCCGCGATCCCGATGGTCATCTCCTGGAGATCTCCCAGACCGGACAGTAGAAGAGCAAAGCTGGTGAACTCGCCTGAGCGTATGTGTAAGAGGAGCATGTGGTGTTGCCGACAAGGCCGAGGTCTCGGTCCTCCCCTAGAGAGGGCATGACGTCATGTAGCTTGTTCGAGAGGTGAACATAAGGAAAGCGATTGAATCAAATATTTGTAACACCAGGCCAAATATTTGTGACAATAAGCATGCATGTAGGATTTCGTAAATCCTGAGACTAAAGGGGTCGAAAACAGGCCTTTTTTGCGAATATATTGAGATTCTATGCTGTAAATCTTGAGACTACCCTATGTGTGGATATGTATTTGTTGAGACTGTCCTACTTGCTGTTTTTAGCCTGTGTCCTGTAAATCTTGAGACTATCCTACTAAAAGAGCGAAGGAAATGGTGTATAGACTTCTAATAGCTTACAAAGCGGCTACTATCTCACTTTGCTCTTCAGATCTATTTCCTTTGTAAGGCATAGTCATTGTTGAGATAATTTGACTTTTCAGACATCAGAGTGAACGACTGATGTCTGAAAAGTGCCAGCATTCGTTTGGCGTAACTTGTGTAGCCTGAATGCTAGTGATCCGAAATTGAAATGGGAATTGGTGTCCAGGTTTTTCCTCCATCAGTGGTCTTGAACAGGGATGAAGAGGTGTTGTTTTGCCTACCAATCGCCCAACCGGTCGTGCTGGAAACAAAGCTAAGAGAGGTGATTTGCTTGAAGTTCGCGCCAGGAGAGAGCTTTGCCCAGTGTTGTCCTCCGTCGCTGGTATGATAGAGCACTCTTCCATCGGTCGCCCATCCATGCTGCATATCCACAAAGTCTATCATCCCGAAGACGGCAGCTAGGGGCATTGTATTCTTCCAGGTCGTCCCTCCATCGAGAGTCACGTAGACATCCGTTGCAATGCCTCTGCCCGAGATGAGATCTGAAAAAATGACGGGAAGTATGCCATCTGTCGCCGAGAAAAACGTGGGGGAGGCGAGCGAGAGTTGGGCAGATGGGACCCCTGGTGGCAGCGAGAGCGATTGCTGATACCAGGTAGAGCCCCCATCAAGGCTCACATAGAGCCAGGCAAGATCTCTCGCCAGCACAGTGCCGCTGATCCATCCCGTGGATACATTCAGAAAATGTATTCCTGATTTCTGTCCACCAAACGGGAGATGACCAGGTGGTGGTGTATCCGTTGAAGCAGGAAGTGCACTGGCCACATTCCTCCAGGTCTTCCCACCATCACTAGTACGGAAGACATTGACTGCCTCTGCCGGGCCTCCTGTGGCTCCCCAGGCGGAGAGTATCCAGCCATGCTGGGAGTCGATGAAGGTGATTTGTCTTAAGAAAGCCGCCGGGACCGTCGACTGCTGCCAGGTTTGACCACCATCGGTAGTCCGTAAGACCTGTGCCGTTGTTCCATGAGACTGTGGCGTTGCTATCCATGCCAAGGAAGCCGAGAGGAAATCTGCGATACACTCCTGCGTCAACACGGTGTGCGGTGGCGTGACATTCTCCCATTGGAGACCTCCATCCGTGGTGCGCAGTATCGCATGCTCGCTCAAGGCCCAGCCTGTCGTGAGATCAATCATCTGAAGGGATTTCAAGCTGCCTGTACCTCCTACTTGTTTCGAGGGTTGGAGAGTATTTCCTGGCGTACCCTCGCTACTTCGACGTGCTAGGCCCAATACAAGGAGTAGCGAGCCAACCAGTAATGCCGTTAACAAGACGGCCGCAATTCCACCCAGGCGACGTTGCCATGACCTTTCCTCAGCAACTGCGAAGTTAGTAGGCTTCGCGTTCCTGGTGCTCGACTGGACGTGCTGTAGAGTTGGCAGCGTGGAGTGCTGCTGGGTGCTCTCGTGGTCATATGCAGAGCTGTCATCGTTTGCCAGCAGGCGCTGGCGCATGTGGGCAAGATGCTCAACGGTTTGGGTATCTGTGCTGTAGATACGACGAAGATCATGCATGAGGCGTTGATTCTGCTCATCCGCCTCTTCAGGAAGCATCTCATCAAAGTCTGCCATCACACTCTTCCTTTCTACTGCTGTTCGTAGATTGTCCGTAAGTGAGCAATGGTACGTGTACACATGTTGCGTACGGTTGCTTCGCGTTTGTTGAGGGACACTGCGATCTCAGTAAAACGCAGTCCTTCCCCAAAGCGTAACTGCAAAAGCTGCTGTTGAAATAAAGGTAAGCTCCTCACAGCTGGTAGAGCCGCTCAAGCTCCTCATCTTCCCATGAAGGTGTATACAGTCTCGCATACGCAAAGATCCTGGATGCATAGCGATCATAGAGTGTAGCGGCTGCGCTCTTCCTTTGTGTACTTTCATCGCGCTGTTGCATCTGTTCTTTCTCGACCCTCATATGATCACATACTTTAATCGTAGCATAGACCAAAATGTGACATGAAAATGACAAATATCTTCAATCGAATTTGAGCCTTATGCCGCTCGCCCCGGTGTAACTCCTCTCCGTATAACTATGCAGAGGTGGGTTGTATGAAACGCTCCCTACTTTCGTAGGTTGACAATACCATACCGAGTAATTACACTGTAGAGGGGAAAGTTAGATATACTTTTGTACAGGTGTTCCTCATTGCCATTGGTACCCTATCATTTTTCGTAGTGTCATGCCTTTGTGAAGAGTACATGTAATGCCAACCCTGTAATATTGTCATCCCTGGATACTGCTCATCTTTACGTAGACAAATCGAGAAGATTTCGTTCAAGGAGGAACAATGAAGTCTCTTATTTCGCGGTTGAGATGGCCAATACGCGGCCTCGCAGCAGTGGCCTTAACTCTTGTGTTTGCACTCTCGTCAACCCTCTCCGCCTTTGCCTTTACCCTCTTGCAGCTAAGTAGCGACCCGTATACCAACCCGACCAGCCAGCACGCAACGGAAGTCGAACCGGATACCTTTGCCTCTGGCTCTACCTTTGTTTCCGCTTTCCAGGTGGGTCGCTTCTTCAATGGCGGAGGCTCCAACATCGGCTTCGCCACGTCCACTGATGGTGGGAGGAGCTTTAGCCATGGCTTCCTGCCTGGCACCACCCCTTTCTCAACACCAGCGGGCATCTATGGGCGTACTAGTGACGCCTCAGTGGCCTTCGATGCCAAGCATAAGGTGTGGTTGATCTCTTTCCTGGGTCTCTTTCCTAATGGGACTAATTCTGTCGATGTGCTCGTCAGCCGCTCGACCGATGGGGGCTCGACCTGGAGCAACCCCCTCGTGGTGAATAATGATGGCCATTTTAACGACAAGAACTGGACGGTCTGCGATAATACATCCAGCAGCCCGTTCTTTGGCCACTGCTACACCGAATTTGACGACAATACGTTGGGCGACCGGGTCCAGATGAGTACCTCCACCAACGGCGGATCGAACTGGGGACCGGCGCAGATGACCGGCAACAATGCGTTTGGCATCGGTGGGCAACCCCTCGTGCAGCCCGATGGGACTGTGATTGTGCCAATTAATGGTTTCACGCGTTTCAATTTTACCATCAATGCCTTCGTCTCCAAAGATGGAGGCGCAAGCTGGGGCCCCACCCATAGAGTCGCGGTGGTGGCTTTCCGTCTGCCAAATGGAGGCATTCGTGCCACGATCCCTCTTCCCTCTGCAGAAATGGACGCGTCAGGCAAAGTCTACGTGGTCTGGTCGGACTGCGTGTTTGAACCCGGCTGCACAGCCAGTGATCTCGTCTTTAGCACCTCCACGAATGGGAATGTCTGGTCAAAGGTGACGCGCATCCCGCTCGATCCTATTGGCAGTGGGGTGGATCACTTCATCCCTGGACTGGCAGTCGACAGGTCAACCTCTGGGAGCTCGGCACATCTGGCAGTGACCTTCTACTTCTACCCGAAAGCGAACTGCACCGCCGCAACGTGCCAGCTTGATGTGGGGTTCTCGACATCATCGGACGGCGGAGCCTCGTGGACCTCGAATACGCAGCTTGCTGGCCCCATGACGCTCTCCTGGCTCCCCAATACGAACCAGGGAAGGATGGTCGCCGATTACATCTCCACCTCCTTTGTGGGCAGCCCGGCATTTCCCGCCTTTGCGGTCGCCAAAGCACCAGGTGGAGGTCCGGATTGTCAAACAGCAACCCCCACCTGCAATCAGGCAACCTTCACGGTGAGCGGCGGACTGAGTGTGGGAGGCAGTGCCAACCCGGCAACTGATCAAATCAGTTCCAGCAGTAATGCCCGAGACACTTCGAGTCCGCTTACCATCGAATAGAAGGAACATACCCTCTAAGGTAGAGTCTCTAACTTGTCAAGGCCTTTGCATGGACTCCATGCAAGGGCCTTTCTCAGTCTCAAAGTTTATGGTTACAGTCTCAAGATTTGCGAAATCCTACAAAATCCTACAGCAACAAAATCCCTACACGTCCAGGTTGGCGTTTTTGGCGTGGCTTTCGATGAAGCGTTTGCGGGGGGCGACTTCGTCGCCCATGAGCATGTTGAAGGTCTTATCGGCTTCGACGGCTTCTTCGATGGTGACTTTGAGGATGGTGCGCTTGGATGGATCCATGGTGGTTTCCCAGAGGGTTTCGGGATTCATTTCACCGAGACCTTTGTAGCGACCTACCTCGGGCTCTTTACCGTTGTGCTCGGCTTTGTATTCTTCGATCAGGGCGTCGCGTTCCTCTTCGGTGTAGACGTACTGAACCTGTTTGCCTTTGCGGATATGGTAGAGAGGCGGCTGGGCTATGTACAGGTGGCCGCCTGTGATCAAGGACTCCAGGTAGCGGTAGAAGAAGGTAAGCAGCAGGGTACGGATATGGGCGCCATCAACGTCGGCGTCGCACATGATGACGATACGGCCGTAGCGCAGCTTGGTCATGTTGAAGTGCTCACCGATGCCGACACCAATGGCGGTGATCATGTTTTTGATCTCCTGGTTTTCGAGCATCTTGTCAAGACGGGCACGTTCTACATTCAAGATCTTACCGCGTAAAGGCAGAATCGCCTGGAAGTGACGATCACGACCCTGTTTTGCTGAACCGCCCGCAGAATCGCCCTCGACGAGGTAGAGTTCACAGCGATCGGCGTGTTTTTCAGAACAGTCGGCCAGTTTGCCAGGCAGCGTGGTGTCCAGGGCATTCTTGCGCTGGATGAGATCCCGGGCAGCACGGGCAGCCTCACGCGCCCGGGCGGAGGTCAGACATTTATCAATGATGGTCTTGGCTTCGCTGGGAGTCTCTTCGAGATACTGCGTCAGCATGTCTGCCGTGACTACTTCGACGATAGGGCGAACTTCGGCGTTATTCAGCTTGGCTTTGGTCTGGGCCTCAAATTGTGGATTGGGCAGCTTGACGCTGATGACCGCCGTCAAGCCCTGACGCACGTCGTCACCCGTGAGGTTGCTGTCTTTTTCCTTGAGCAGGTTGGCTTTACGAGCGTAGTCATTGAGCGAACGGGTGAGGGCGCTGCGAAAACCTGTAATGTGCATACCGCCATCAGCAGTGTTGATGCCGTTGGCAAAAGAAAATTCAGTAGTAGTCCAGCTATCGTTGTATTGCACCGCCAGTTCGACTTTAACGTTGTCTATTTCGCGCGTGGTACTGATTGGGCGGGACTGCACACGGCTGCGATTCTTGTTCAGGTAGCGTACAAAGGAGACCAGTCCACCTTCGAAGTAGAAGGTTGCTTCGCGGTCGGAGCGCTCGTCATGCAGGCTGATGGTCATACCACGATTGAGGTAGGCCATTTCGCGGAAGCGCTGCGCTAAAATGTCAAAGCTATAGTCGCGGGTCTCCATGACGGTCAGGTCAGGAAGGAAAGAGGTAACGGTACCTGTACCTTTGACCGGCCCCAGGTTGGTGAGCGGCGTGACGGCGACGCCTCTTTCATAACGCTGACGCCAGAGAAAGCCATCGCGTTTGACATCCACCTGGCACCACTCAGAGAGAGCGTTGACGACAGAGACACCTACGCCGTGGAGGCCGCTACTGATCTGGTAGCCACCACCACCAAACTTACCACCGGCATGAAGAATGGTCATCACAACTTCCAGGGTAGAAAGGCCTGGACGCTGATGGTGTTCCTCGACGGGGATACCACGGCCATTGTCAGCAATGGTTACAGAGCTGTCAGCGTGAATAGTGACTGAGATGGTATCGGCATAGCCTGCCATGACTTCGTCGATGCTGTTATCAACAACCTCTTGGATAAGATGATGGAGGCCGCGCTGGTCGGTGGCGCCAATATACATACCGGGGCGCACACGTACAGCCTCTAAGCCTTCGAGGATCTGAATGTTTTGTTCGCTGTAGCCATTCTCACCGTTTATCTTCCCATTCCCCTGGCCATTGCGAAGGTTGCCATTACTGAGTGGAGCTTCAATGTTGGAGGGTGTTTGTTCTGTCATCATCGATTCTTTTGTTTTTGCCATAAAGCCGTACCTTTTGCAATATATTGAAAGTGGAGCATGCTCCCTCACCTTTATCACGATATACACAGGCATACTGTAGTCAGTATTTAGCCTGCGCCAGGCGAAGAGGTGAGTTGTGATGGAGGGCCGGGCTGCACCTGTTATTTCATTTTGCGTGCGGCCTTATAGCTGCACGCCATTGTACATATCTATCAATAAAAAGATATTCTTATTCAATAAGCAAAATGCGGCATAGCTGACACATTTTGCGCTACTTCATTATACCACAAAATGTGTTATAAAGAAAACGCGCAAGCCAGTAGATGGGAGTGAAGGGTACCCATAATAAGCGCGAACTTTAGGAATGGTGGGTGCTGTTCCAGGGCGACCGCAAGGGTCGCCCCTACCATATACGAGACGGCTTGCCAAGCCGCTTTGTCCCATATTGTTTAGAGTGCTTTGTTCAGTACCTGGGGCCACCCATGGGAACACCTGGACCACCCTGCATTTGTTGCATAGCTGGCATACCGGGCATACCTGGCATGCTAGGCATGGGGGCACCCGCCAGATTAGTAGCACAGTAGGGGCAGAAGGTCCAACGCAGTTCCAGCAGACGCTCGCACTTGGGGCAGGGACGCTTGAGCTTTTGACCACAGGAGGGGCAGACCTGGAAATCTGATTCGACGCGCGCATGACAATTGGTGCAGGTCTGACGTTCGGTCATCTCTGCCAGGAGTGATTCTTCCTCTAGCTGCCGCTCATAGATTTCAGCCAGTGTTTGACGGGGGCGTAAAATCATATAGATGAAAAGGCCGCCAATAAAGAAAACTGCTACCAATACCGTTGCCAGGATTTGTGAGAGGAAGTCCTGAGTACGCGAACGAATATCGCGGAACGTCCATATAATCAGGCTAAGCCAGAATATGACAGTAAAGGCTACGACAAAGCCAATAACGACGCCCAATGAATTTGTTAAAGCAGTCAAGGTACTACTACCTGAAGAGGTAGTGCTTGTTGCAGTCGCCACAGCCGTAGGGGCCGCGGTAGGCGTAGCTTGCGGACCTATAGTAAGTATAGTAGTAAGTATATGCGTCATATGCGTCATAGTAGGACAAGCGCCCCTTTCAAAAAATGCATAATTTGGTATCTCCAATTACAACGTTTCCAATAGAAGAACAGCAACAAAATAGGACTATTGTAAATCACCTGGTATCTCACGGTAAGTATACTAAGCCTAACAAGCCAAACAACAAATACCGCTTTACAAGAACATAATCGTCTTAATCTCTCCAGCGCGTACCCCAACGTGCAGGACCTTTTCCTCCTCGCCACTCCAGAGAAGTTGTTCTTGCCGCTCCTCTTGTAAGTTTGCCACAAATGCCTGGGAGAAAACAAGTCCTGGACGTAAAGCAGCCTCAACGGCATGGGCAAGTGGATTGTAAACGCGGATCACCAGGCCTTTACCAGAGTTACTGCGCTTGATTGCGCTTACAACTAGTTCACGAGGCTCAACCTCAAGTAGTTGCATACGGGAGGGTAATAGTACTTTTTGCTGCTCCGCCGGGTGACCTGCGGAGGGCGCCGTAGGAAGTACGAGCGAACGCACGGGAGTATGCAGGGCCTGAGCCTCACGTAGTACCAGAGCCTCTTCGGCTTCCCAGTCACCGCTATGGGATACCAGGGCGTAGTCAAATTCCTGGCGTCCCTGACATTGCGCCTCGGGTGTCAGCTCCATAGGTCCGGCATGACCACGGCGCGTAGCCAGGTCGCCACGCGAGAGCCATTCAACACAGCGCAGCAGGGTGAGAGTAACAGCCATCTGTCCTGGCTCGATAGCGGAACCAGAGCTTAGTATCTCATATTCTGGCAAGCCGCGATTGAGGACGCCCAGGCCAATGCTGCCGTTGCTGATATCGACAAAGCGTTTCTGGGGAAACGTGTTGACGGGTTCCTCGGCCCAATCCTCTATACCAGCAGGACGAGGTGCGGCAACGGGGCGCATGCGCACCTCAAATGTGCCTTCGGCGGCGACATGTTCCACGCCGTAAGGTACGGGAAAGAGGACACGCAGGCGGTGATCTTTGACCTGGTTATCCACACTAGTATGAATATCGACACGGCGTGATCCGGGAGTGAGCGATACCTCGCTGACGATCTGACAAATGGTAGAACGCCCACTGCGCTCAGCGCGGCTGGCGGCACAACTAGTGGGGAGTAACCAGCGCCCGCTTATGCGCAGGGCAACCCGCACCGAACCTGTAGTGAGCACTTCAATCGTAGGTGGTTCCACGGGCTGGCTGACCAGGGTATCGTGGGCAGGAGGACAATAGGTATAGAGATCGCCCACGTCACCACCATCGACAAAGCGGTTGAGTCCTGTAAAGACCGCGCCAGTGCGCTTATCGGTTACGCTGAGTGTGCCATCGCTGGCGCTGGCTTCAACGCGATACCATTCGTTCTCGATAGCGCGCTCTTCGCTTAGCAGTCCCGTCGTGGGTACCACGGCAGCCTCGTCTGCGAGGCCGCGAGGATACATCCAGAAGGTTTTGAGGCCATAGGCAGGCAGGTCGGCGGCGACAAACTCAATAGTTTCATGAACTTGATCGACCAGGGTTACTGCCAGCGAATGAATATCTTCGCGCTGCAAAAGGGCCAGAAACTGCTGTTCGGCGGCAAGCAGATCATGATCATGGCCAGTGGCTTGCTCGCGCGGAACAACCATCACTTCGATGTGTGCTACACCGGGCTCATGATCGAAGTCAATGTGGAGACGCGCAATACTGTGGACTGGCTCAGACTGACCCAGGGAAGTGGCAATGAGGCCCTCCATCATGTAGAGAGCCTGGCCCGGGGCGTCGATGCCTGCGAGGGCCACAGCGTAAGCCGCGGCCTCGCGTGCGAAGGGCATTGAACCAATTTCTTGACGCCAGCGGCTGACGACCGTGTAGGGCATATGTTGACCCTGCTCGTCGATGATAGCCGCTTTGCGCAGGGAGCCGGAGAATTGTACGACGACCCTGACTACTTCGGTACGTGGACCTGGCGCAGGGTTAAACACGACGATAGGTACGGGGCTATGGCTGGCGTGAGTGGTTGGAATGGGGGCATGAGTAGCGGTGGCGGCAGCAATGGTCTGCATAGCCTGGGCAATCACACCTTCAGCGACCTGCTGGCTTTGAGCGAAACGCACGGCATTTTCGCGATGCACCTGGTCGATACTACAGCCACAGATACTATCGTGGGGATGGTTTTGTAAGAGATACTTCCAGGCTAACTTCACCAGGCCAGCAGGATATGGCGCACCCAGCTTCCAGGCCCAGGCCGTCAAAGGTTCCACCCATTTTTCCAGGAGATGCTCTGTCAGAGTATTCTGCTGCTTGATCCATATGCGTGTCGAGAGAACGGCGGGAAGCAGATGAGCATACTGGCTGCTACGCATTTCACCGTTAAGTGTTTGCAACGGGGGCACTTGCGCAGCGTTGGAGGACGCTGGCCGAGTCGTAGACTGGCGTATCGCATCGACATATTGGGAAAGCGTGCCTATGCGCACATGAATGCTATCAAAATGCCTGTGCTTGTTCTCCTGCTGTTCATGATTCAGGTCCGCAAGCAACTTTTCATGTTCAGGCTTGATGTGAGCCAGCAAGGTATTGGCAGCTTCGATCGTGGCGGGAAGGCCGTCCTGTGGCTCCAGGTGATCGGAGCCGTTCATAAAAAGGAGGATATTGGTAGTGGCTTTGGGTAAAAGCTGGGCGGTGAGCAGCTCGACACGGGTAGCAAATTCAGGAGGGGCAAGTGGCATCATGCGAGCGTTGGAGTAGCCGACGGGAGCAGCGAGGTGGATAACCAGGACACGAGTGCCATCAGGAGCAGCCCAGTAAAACTCGCTTTTGTGCGCTTCAGACCCAACGCCGCGCCAGAAGACGGCATTATCGATGCCAAAGCCACGCAGGATCTGCGGCAACTGGGCGATGTGGCCGAAACAATCAGGGACGTAACCGATACACATGGGAGTAGCGAATTCAGCCGCTCGCTGCAAGCCAATTTGTAAATTACGTATGAGCGCTTCACCGCTGACCAGAAACTCATCGGGCTGCAAGTACCAGGGACCGACCTGGATGCGTCCCGCGCGGGTGTACTTTTTCAGTCGTTCTTCCTGCTCTGGCCGCACCTCCAGGTAATCGTCCAGAACAATAGTCTGACCATCGAGCATAAAATGCCGGAATTTGTCATCGCGGTCTAAAATATCGAGCAACTTATCGATAGTACGCACGAGGCGCATACGAAATTGTTGGAAAGTCTGATACCATTCGCGGTCCCAGTGAGTATGGGGAACAAGAATTATGTCGAGCTGATCGCCCATGTTTCTCCTCATCATAAAGAGCGGTAAAAGCCCTATCATGGGCCAGGCCATTTGTAGCGTTCCATTGGTGGATTGAAACAAATTATACATTATGTGGGAAGAATATGGCAAATGGGGTGTTTGGTAATTCGTTGACAGTACGTTCCAGGTGATGATATAGTTTAGCTCAGACCAGAGTGTGTTTTTCTGTATCAGGAAATTTAAGAATGCCTACTTGATGGGAAGCCAAAGCTGTGTTATTATAGAACATATGTTTTGGCATTTCTATCCGAAGGAGAGTGTACAAGATGGCGAGTGGTAACTACGCCAAGAAGTTCGTAGCACCGGAACCCACGACAACAGTAATACCTCCGCGTGCTACACGTCAACTGCCAGCCTTAAAGAGTGAGGAAGAGGAGGCAACAGGTAAAGCAAGCCTGCCAATAGTACGTCCAGTACGCTCTCCCCAGGTAGTTGATGAATTTAAAGAGCGCCATCTCACACGGCATAGCCCCTGGTTACGTCCCCTGGTGATTTGCATGGTAGTAGGCGCAATAGCCTTATTTGTCCTGATTTCAGCGGGTCTTTTCCAGCGGCCCGCGTCACCCCAGTTAATTGTAGCTACAAACTCGCAGGTCTTTCCCATTCAAGTGGGCGGCACATTAGGGGCCGTCAATACCTGGACGAACAGTAATGGACCAATCGCCCTGAAAACGCCCATACCGAGCCAGGCTGGTCCCTACTCAGTGGTGGGACAGAATTCACTATCCGTAGATTTTATGAACCGTGTGCTGGCCTACTACCACTCACCGGCGGCCGGTAAGGCCCAGGCTCTCAATGATGACGGCGTCAAATACGGGTTAGACTCCGCGTATGCCCTGGCTTTTTTTATGCATGAAAGCTTGTTTGGAACGACCGGAGTCGCACGCGTAACGCTTTCACTGAGCAACATGCGCTGCGTACCTGAGTATCGCTGTTTAAATGAAAATGGCGGCTACGCGATCTTCGATACCTGGGAACAGGGTTTTGAGGCGTGGTTTAAACTCATTCGCAACCTCTACGTGGCGTATTGGGGTCGAATCACAGTTGACCAGATCATTCCTAAATACGCCCCCAACAGCGATCATAATAACGAGGCAGGATATATAGCGGCACTGAAACGTACCATCGATACGTGGCGCGCCGGGATTATTCAAGCGTAATTAAGCGCCTAGCAAGCCCTGCTCGAGGGCTTTGCTCAGGGCCTCGGTACGTCCTGAAACATTCAGTTTATGATAAATGTTCGCCAGGTGAAAATTTACTGTCCGCTCGCTGACATACAGGCGAGCGGCTATTTCTTTGTTGCGCAAGCCTCGGGCCAGCAGTTGTAGAACTTCTTGTTCGCGAGCCGTCAGGACCTCATAGGGATAGCCAGCGCGCCCCTGCTTGCGAAAGCGTGAAAGCAGCCTGCCAGCGAGCTGCGGCTGGACCAGGACTTCGCCGCTGGCCACGGTACGCACTGCCTGGGCAAGTTGATCGGGAGCAATGTCTTTGAGCACATAGCCGTCGGCACCAGCTCGCAACGTTTCATACAGGTACTCCTCACGTTCCTGGGCGGAGAGCAGCAGAACACGGGTATCAAGATTGAGCTGCTTGATCTGCTTGAGCGCCTCCATGCTCTGTCCGTTAGGCAGGTTGGCGTCCATAAGCACAACCTGGGGGCCCAATTCGAGCGTTTCACTGACGGCCTGAAGACCATCGGCAGCGTCGCCGACGACTTCCAGATCGGCGTAACTTCCCAGCAGATGACGTAGACCAGCACGCGATACAGCCTGGCTGTCCACTACCAGGACATGAATGTGGGGCCCAACAGGGGCAGCTAAAGGAACGGAAGAGGGCGCGACGAGTTGGGACCCTGCAGAGGGTGCGGAATATGGCACGCGCACCTGAACCTGCGTCCCTTTTTCTACATCGGTACTAACATTGAGCGAACCGCCAAGGTGCTCAAGGCGGTGACGCAGATCGCTGTAGGGATGCAACGAGTTGGGAACCTGCTGTTCGCCATCCTTAAAATAGGGGACAGGGGTTTCCTCGGAAGTGGCCGGTAGGGTGCCGTCGTCCTCAATGCTCATCTGTACTTCATCACGCCCATAGCTAAAAGCCAGGCGCAGCCTACGAGAGTTAGCGTGCTGCCGTACCTGGTAGAGGGCTTCCTGGGCAATACGGTAGAGCAGGTTTTCAGTATAGGCAGGCAGGGGACGCTCATCACCAGAAAAGGCTAAACGGCTGCCAAGACCTTGCGCTTCTGCTGTTTCTTCAATAAGGCGTGTAAGGGCCTCAGGCAGCGTAACGCCTGCCAGGTCTGCCGAAGGCAGTTGCTCATCGGCAGAGCGTATCTCAGCGATAACCGAGCGAGTCATATGCTCCAGTTCTGCCAGACCGTGGCGGAGCGCACCAGGATCGGGTGTGGCGTCGCGAGCCAGAGTTTGCAGGGTGTTCAGTTGTAGCAGCATAGTGCTCAACTCCTGGAGGAGTTGCTCATGGATGTTCGTTTCTACTTGTTGTGTTTGCATTGGTCTCCAAGCCGGCGAACCGTCTTTGCCCCTAATAATGACTTTTAACAAAATACTTCGGATTCGGAACATCGACCGAGGGCCGATAAATCGGCAGTGGGCGCGGTTATTCCCTATTACCTCTCCCCGGAGAGGGTGTCCGGAGAGGGTGCGGCCCCTACGGATAGCCGGAGTATTTTGTTAATCTGCATAATCAGGCGATGGGTTGTAGAATAACGACCGGTATTTCGCGTGCGGTTTTTTTCTGATATTGCGCGTACGCTGGATACATGTTAACCAGGAGGGGCCAGAGGCGCTGGCGTTCCTGAGGATCTGCATGTTTCGCGGTAACGCGTAGTTTCTGCCGGCCGATCTCTACCTCAGCCTGCGGTGTAGCTTGCAGGTTCAGCCACCAGACAGGATGGGCAGGTGCGCCACCATTGGAGGCGACCAGGACCAGGTTATCACCGTCTCTGAGATAGAGCACCGGCGTTGTGCGCTGCTTGCCAGTCTTGCGGCCAATCGTGGTCAAGAGCAGAACCGGACTTTTGCCCATGCGCCCACCAAGCTTGCCACCTGAAAGGCGATATAAAAACGCGTGGGTTTGCGTAAAGGCACGCTGAATTGTATTGGTTTGTCTGGCACGGCTTTTGTGGTCAACCGCGCTATTTTCAACTGACATATCTCACCTTTTCTGAAATATGGGCGTAAGAAAAATGCTGTTAGCATCCACTGTCATTGTATCACTTTTCATCTCGTGAAGCCGGGATAAGTCAAGTTCGATTGTGATGAAGGCACTCTGCGAGTGCCTTCATCACAATCGAACTTGAGTTTCATCGAACATGAGTTTCAATGTTCAGCAATGAATCAAAGGATAGATTGTCTGACCGGCTCTATTACCAGTTTGCCGTCGCGGGCATCGATATCCACGGTATCACCATCGCGGATGGTGCCAGCGAGGATGGCGCGAGCCACGCGGTTCTCAACCTCTTTTTGGATGACGCGTTTGAGAGGGCGAGCCCCGAACTGGGGATCGTAGCCTTCGAGGGCCAGCAAATCTTTGGCGGCGTCGGTCAGGTGCAGGCTAATATGCCGCTCTTCCAGGCGCGGGCGCAAGCGATTGAGCTGGATCTCCACGATATTCTTCATCTGGTCACGCGTGATCTGGTGGAAGATGATGATCTCATCGATACGATTGATAAATTCTGGCCGGAAGCCCTCTTCGCGCAGGCGTTGACGGATAACGCGCTGTATCTCGTCCTCGTCCATGCCGTCATACTCGTGCAGCCAGCGATTACCAATGTTACTGGTCATAATAATGACGGTATTTCTGAAATCGACGGTGCGGCCCTGACCATCGGTCAGGCGGCCATCGTCAAGCAACTGCAACAGGACGTTAAAGACATCAGGAGCGGCCTTTTCAATCTCATCGAGCAGGACAACGCTGTAGGGATGGCGGCGCACCGCTTCGGTCAACTGACCACCTTCTTCGTAGCCAACATAGCCAGGAGGTGCACCGATCAGGCGCGAAACGCTATGCTTCTCCATGTACTCAGACATGTCAATACGTACCATGGCCTGTTCATTGTCAAACAAGAAGTCGGCCAGAGTGCGGGCAAGCTCAGTTTTACCTACGCCGGTTGGACCCAGGAAGAGGAAGCTTGCCAGCGGGCGATTAGGATCTTGCAGGCCAGCACGTGAGCGACGAATGGCATCAGAGACAATTTGCAGGGCTGTCTCCTGACCGACAACACGCTCGCGCAAGCGATCCTCCATGGTGAGCAGTTTCTGCACCTCGGCCTCCATCAGTTTGGAGACGGGAATATGCGTCCACTTCGAGACAATTTCAGCGATATCTTCGGCATCTACCTCTTCCTTAAGCATACGCGCGCTCTGCAGATTGATAAGCTTTGACTCCATATCAGTGATACGGCGTTCGAGTTCTGGAATAGTGCCGTAGCGCAGGCGAGCCATCTGCTCAAGGTTATATTCACGCTCGGCCTTTTCTAGCTCGACCTGAGCCTGCTCCAATTCTTTTTTCAGACGGCGAATGGCCTCTACAGGCTCGCGTTCGCTTTCGAGCGAGAGCCTTAGCGAGTGCAGTTGTTCATTCAGATTGGCAATCTCTAGCTCGACCTTGCTGCGGCGTTCACGGCTGGCCGCGTCGGTTTCTTTTTTCAGGGCCTCTTGTTCGACCTGCAACTGGCGAATACGACGGTCGAGCGCGTCAATCTCGCTGGGAGTGCTGTCTAGCTCTACGCGGCGCAGGCTGGCAGCTTCGTCTACGAGATCAATAGCTTTGTCAGGCAAGAAGCGGTCGGTGATATAGCGATTGGAGAGCATCGCAGCAGCGACGAGGGCGCTATCCTGGATGCGCACACCATGGTGCACCTCGTAACGTTGTTTCAGGCCGCGCAGAATACTAATGGTATCTTCAACGGAGGGTTGATCGACCAGAACAGGCTGGAAACGGCGCTCCAGGGCCGCGTCTTTCTCGATATGTTTGCGGTATTCATCCAGCGTGGTCGCACCAATACAGTGCAACTCGCCGCGTGCCAGCATAGGTTTGAGCATATTCGAGGCGTCCATGGCACCTTCGGCGGCACCAGCGCCCACGAGGGTATGTAGTTCGTCGATAAAGAGGATAATGCTGCCCTCGGCACTCGTGACTTCTTTAAGAACGGCTTTTAAACGCTCCTCAAATTCGCCGCGAAACTTGGCTCCGGCAACGAGCGCACCCAGGTCCAGGGTCACAACCTGCTTGTCAGCCAGGGTTTTGGGAATATCGCCGCGCACAATACGCTGGGCCAGACCTTCAACAATGGCGGTTTTACCAACGCCTGGTTCGCCAATCAAGACGGGGTTATTTTTAGTACGGCGGCTCAAGACCTGGATGACGCGGCGGATCTCCTCGTCACGTCCGATGACAGGGTCCAGTTTGCCCTGCTCGGCCAGTTCTGTGAGATTGCGCCCGTACTTTTCAAGAGCCTGGTATTTGCCTTCGGGATTTTGATCGGTGACACGCTGCGAACCACGAATAGCACTGAGGGCCTTCAGGACATTATCATAGGTCAGTCCCGCGACTTTCAGCGCCCGAGATATCACTTCATCATCGGCGTTAAACATTGCCAGCAGCAGGTGCTCGACGCTCAGGTATTCATCCTTGAAGTTAGCCATCTCGCGCCAGGCACCTTCCAATACCTTACGTAAACGCGGAGAGATGCCAGGCTCACTACCGCCATAGACGCGGGGCATGCGTTCAATCTCGTTTTCGACGATACGCCTGGCAGCAGCCTCATTGCCTCCCACTTTTTGAATGATCTGCTGAACAACACCACCCTCCTGGTTGAATAGCGCCGCAAGCAGATGAGCAACTTCGATTTGACCGTGGTTATACTGTTTAGCTATTTCTGCTGCGTCGCTAATTGCTTCACGAGCCTTATCAGTAAAACGCTCGATTTTCATCGGCAGGTCTCCTTCACATTTGTTGTTTCTTTTTACCTCAGATTATAACACTTTGAGCGACGTATTGCAAGAAGTATGAGTGTATGTTTATCAAAGTTTGTGGTGTGATTAGTGAGGGCATTTCGCCTGAAAATCGCATACTCCTACCGTTTATCCACGAAATTTACGATTTTCATGCACTTCCATGTCTGTGCCAGACATCACGCTTCCTAACTCTGAAAAAAGGTGTGCGATTGCACGCACTAAACCAAATAGCCATTTGTGCGTGTTCCACCCCCTATTGGCGGGCGCCTTCTTTGCCGGTAGGCACCGGGAGCTATACCAAAATAGCGCTTGAACGCTTTACTAAAGGCAACCTCAGAGTCATAACCGACAGACAGAGCGACTTCAACCAGTGTTGCCGAGTTTGTTCGCAGCAAAGCAGCAGCCTTCGCAAGACGCACACGGGTAAGGTATTGCATTGGAGGCTCACCGACAAGCTGCTTGAACTTCGCGGAAAACGCTGAACGCGATAGGCTGACGCGACTTGCCAGAGACTCCACCGTCCATGCTTCGTCTGGTTGGCGTTGGATCAAAGCAAGCGCTTGACCGATTTGGGGGTCCTTCAACGCTCCGAGCCAACCCACTTTGCCGTCACCAACTGTACTAAGATAAGCCCGCACTGCCTGGATAAAGAGAATCTCCGATAAGCGCGTAATGACCGTCTCTGCTGCCGGTCGGTTTCCGTTTGCCTCTGCCTTCACTAACTGCACGATTGCCCGAAGCCACGGAATTGACTGTCCATGTAGGCTTCTCAGGTGAAGAAATGCCGGTAGGATCGAGAACAGTGGATTGGTCATGTGATCCTCAAGCTGGAGCCCCCCACAGATGAGTGTAGTCACTGCACCCTGACCCCCATAAGAAACTACGCCATCCTTCCCTCCTGATTGCGTTAGCACGAGATCCTCGAGTCTCGTTACAGGTGTATTCGGATGGTCAGCCAGGGTATGTGCATAGCCGTGAGGGAGGATAACCAAGTCGCCTTCGGTGAGCAATACCGGCTTGTCTATCCCTTCCACGGTGAGCCAACTCGTTCCTCCTGTGACAATATGGAAGCTCGCAACCTCCCGGCGAGACACGCCCAAACTCCAGGGAGCCCCCATCGCAGCGCGGCAATAGAGCGTACTGTACAGATGGATAGATTGGAGTAGATCTGCAAGGACATCTTCCTGAAAATGAGTGAGAGGCTCCATTGTATTTCCTCCATAATCTGGACGATTGGCAAAGGATTGTAGCTTTTCAGACATGGTAAGTTCTAAAAGTCCAGCTTACAATGATCATACCATTTTTCATTACATTACATGTTACATAGGAAGGATTTAAACATGACCAGTGCAAGTGAGATCGTTGAGAGCTATCAGGCGGCGCTTGGTAAGGGTGATATCGCAACTGCCCGCAAGCTGATGCAGGACAACATGACCTTCCAAGGTCCACTCGACACATTCAACAAAGCCGACGACTATCTCGAAGCCCTCAAGAGGCTAGCTTCCATTATCCAGCGCATTGACCTCAAGAAAGTGTTCGTTGACGGCGATGATGTCTGTGTGCTGTACGATATGGTCACGAACACCCCCGCTGGAACGGCTTTCATCGCTGAATGGTACTAGGTCAAGGATGGGAAGATCGCAACACTTCGAGCCGTGTTCGATGCGCGTCCCTTCGCAGCCTTATTTGGAAGGTGAAATTCTGGTCGAAGCTTTTACCGAAGGAGCGGGTCCAGAGGGCGGTTCAGCCGCGTGCGTTATCGCGCTCGACTGCCTGCGCGACGCGTACGATCAACGATCGCATCATGCGTCCGTAGCTGTCATCCTACAAGACGTGCTCGGTTGCGCGTGCTTTGGCAATGAACTCTTTGGCCTACACAAGGTTGCCGAGGTGCAGGGAGAGCTTCCCAAGATTGGCGTAGAGCGAGGGGTAGAAGGCGCGGACGCGCTCGCCGCCCACTCCCGGTGTAAGAATGATGCTTATTGCTTTGTCAGGTCGGACGCTTCCTGCTCAGGGCCGCCAGCGGCGCGAAGACCGCCACAGCGCGGCGCTTCCAAAAGTCCCAATGACGCATGAGGTTCCTTTCTCGGCGCGTGGCGCGCAACAAAGGCCGGGCGTGGAGTGCCCGGCAGGTAGCTCGAGGACGCGACACGGCTTCTGCCTCTAGTGTAAGCGGCCACCATTACGAAAGCGTTACAGCCAGCGTTACGAGAGGAACTGTTGTTTTCACAAGCATATATTCTCTCTTTTCCCTTGATATGCGTATCTGCAATGCTCCTCGTTCGGAGCTAGCTTCGTTCAACATGAATGCGTATGATGTTAGCGGCGGCCGGGCCGGGATAGGAACGGCCGGGAGGGGCGAGAGAAGCCACGTCTGCCTGGACGGGAGGGTTGTTCGGTATCACCGGCGTGGATCATAGCCCAGGTTGAAGTAAAGAACAGAGTCCAGCCCCAGATAAGAAAAGGCATACCTATAGTTAACAGGGCCTGGCTGGCCCATGCAGGCGGCAAGAGCCAGAAGTAGGAACCGAGCAAGGCAGCGGCTGCGAGCAGGAGAGACAGCAGGATTGTGCGGTTGTGAGCGGTACAGAGGGCAAGGGCCAGGGGTAAGATGACATACCACGGCCAGTAAGCTGGCAACAAGACCAGGAGGGCCAGGGAGACCCAGCTACTAAAGAGCACCACGAAGGCGTTGTCAGCGGCTAACCAGATGCCAAACAGCAGCAAAAGGCTCACAACTACTAGCGCCAGGATCATCCAATGGTGGGGGATAACCAGCCAGGCCAGGGGCGGAGGCAGCTTGATAGGCAGGCTAAGCAGGGCAGCATTCAACGAATTGATGGCGGTATCCTGTAAAAAAACGTGGCGCAGATTTACGAGCAGACCGTTAATACCCCAGCCTTGCCAGTAAGGCAGATAGGACAGAATAAGCACAATAGCGGTCAGGCTGACGACCATTAGCCACCAGAGGGCGCGCTGAAATCCGTACAAGCTGTGTGCAGCTCTGACCAGGAGGCGAAAAAAGAGCGGCAAGAAGAGCAGGAACAGGGCGGACATGAGCGTCGCAAGCAGCATGAGCATCCAACCTAAAACAGGCGAGTTACGCTGAAAAAAGAGGATGGCAAGCAGGATAAAGAGGACGAGCACGCACTCGAGGTGCATACTGGCAACACTCATAAGTAAGGGCAAAGGGTTCCAGGCATAGAGCAGCGTGGCGGAGATACGCGCCTGGGGCTTCAATTTGGCAAGAATAACCCAGAGCAGCATGGCATTAACAATATGCGCGCCTAAGCCGAGCAGGCGAAATCCTAACAGCACATTTGCCACGCTGGAGCGTGCAAACAAGACCACGGGGATACTCAGGTCCAGCCATAGCGGACCAGGAGGATTTCCCCCTGTCTGACCTTGTGATAAACCACTTTGGAGCATGTCATGAGGAAATGAGTTCAAGGTGACAGTATAGGGATTCACATGGTAAACCGTCAGCAGGCGTCCATACATACCATAAAGAAAGATGTCCTGGCTAAGAACAGCCGGGGCAAAGAGAAAGGTCAGCCCAAAGAGAAGTGTAAACAGGAGAAAGGTTACATACAAGGCACGAAGCGCACCCCGCGAAAGACTTTGCCGGACAATACGGCTGCCGACACGAGCGGCAATAAGCGTGAGTAAGAATGCTACAGCCAGCAGGCAGAGGAGAAAATTCGCCTGACCGACGCGAGCGGTCAGGTCAAAGAAGGGAAGCCTGGATACTGTCGAGGCGAGAGCAGGAAAGGCGGTAGTCCAATAGAGTCGCGTACGCCAGGGCAGTAAAGCGAGCAAGGCCCGTTCAGCGGCATCATTGTGGGGAACAAGACCCGCCAGCAGGGGATAGCAGGCAAGAAAAAGCACTTCCAGCAATATACCTGTGCTTCCCAACTGCAGGAGCGCGCGCCGGAGATAGTTTGGACGTTTCTTCAGCGGCGTGTGCGGCTCATTTGGCTGAAGCGGATAGCCAGGCGAGGCTACCTTAAGAGGTGGTGTGGGCAATATAGCGCCAGGAGGTGCAGGTTGTGAGCGCTTCGTACGCATCGTATATGACCGACCTCTATCAGGGAATTGCCGCATATTTTCCCCCACTCAATAAAACAGGATATTGCTGCTTGCCTTCTGCTATAGTATTTAACATAGAAACTCAACTGTCAATTAATGTATGAACGACGTTGGAGGGCTGGACGAACGCCACTTCAGGGCAGGGACCAGGGCGACCGCAAGGGATGTCGTCATGTCGTCTCCCCCGCAGACCGAGCC